>OIZH01000051.1_pt1 | contig 23497 bp, 19 predicted proteins | sample 1588511 | NCBI WGS metagenome assembly OIZH01 (sample SAMN03283237) | human gut metagenome | biome: human-associated habitat; material: feces | host: Homo sapiens | place: Peru | collected 2012
AATTGTTTATAAGGCTCTTTTTTGCAGAAAAACAAAAACTCGTTGTACATCCACATAAGAACGTACAACGAGTTTTTAGTTATTTATATTGGGAGTTTTGACACACCCTCTTTTTGTATCAATACCCCTCCTGAAACCTCATTTATGGGTTTCTAACAACGCTATCGTTGCGTGTAGACGGCGTTACCGTTGCGCGGTAACGATGTAACCTATACGCGGTAACGGTGTTACAGAATAGGTGTAATCGTGTTACCACTTCGCGGTAATCGTGTAGCATTACAAACAATTTTCTGCACAATTGTGCGGCGTATGAGAATTTTTTTGTAAGTTTGTATTTTGAAACCGTAGCTATGTGCTATCAGAGGCAAAGCAATCGGTTTTCTAAACCGAACAAATTGCTTTCAGAACCCGAAACAACATTATTAAATACACGTGCAGCAAAGCTATTGACGACATGCAGAACAAAAGAATGATAACCATACTCGGACCCACCGCAAGCGGAAAGACCGCTGTGGCGGCAGCACTCGCATTGCGCACCGGCGGCGAGATAATCAGTGCCGACTCTCGCCAGGTGTACCGCCGCATGGACATCGGAACGGGCAAGGACTTGGACGACTATGTGGTTGACGGCCAGCCGATTCCGTATCATCTTATCGACATAGCCGAGCCAGGCACAAAGTACAATCTGTTCCAGTATCAGCAGGACTTCCACGTGGCATACGACGACATCCGTAGCCGAGGCAAGCTGCCCATACTCTGTGGCGGCACCGGTCTGTACATCGAAGCCGTGCTGGGCGGCTACCAGCTCTCGCCCGTGCCACAGAATCAGGCGTTGCGCGACGCTCTCGCCGGAAAGTCGCTTGCCGAACTCACCGAAATGCTCGTGGAACTGAAGCGCCGTAGCGGGTCGAACATGCACAATCAGACCGACGTGGACACCGCCCAGCGTGCCATACGCGCCATCGAGATAGAGACATACAACCTGGAAAACCCTACACCCGAACGACAGCTGCCGCCAGTCGACTCGCTCATCGTGGGCATAAACATCGACCGCGACCTGCGCCGCGAGAAGATAACGCGCCGACTGAAGGCGCGCCTCGACGAGGGCATGGCTGACGAGATACGCGCGTTGATAGGCGAGGGCATCGACCCCGAAGACCTTATATACTACGGTCTGGAGTACAAGTTTATCACCGAGTACGTCGTAGGTCGCCTCAGCTTCGACGAGATGTTCCGACAGCTGGAGATAGCCATCCACCAGTTCGCCAAGCGACAGATGACGTGGTTCCGCGGCATGGAGCGACGCGGATATGCCATCCACTGGGTTGACGCCAAGCTGCCCATGGAGGAGAAGGTAGAAGCAATATGCAAGCTGATGCAGGACGCATAGCGAGAGAGATAAAAGAATGTGACATCGTGGCGGACATACCGCCGCTAAAAAGGCTTACTATATGATTAACGACAACCGTTGGGGCATACTCTACTGCCCGAAACACGAGACGTTCAACTCCGGCAAGCGCTGGGAGAAGATTGAGCGATGCCTGAAGGCGAACGGCATCGAGTACGACTACTTGCAGAGCGAGAACTCGGCAAGCGTGGAGCGCTTGGTGAAGATGATGATCAATAGCGGATACAAGACTATTGTCATCGTCGGCGGCGACTCGGCGCTTAACGACGCCGTCAACTGCCTCATGCTCACCGAGCGAAGCCTACGCGAGACCATTGCGCTCGGCGTGATACCCAACGGACTCATGAACGACTTCGCCCATTTCTGGGGATTCCGCGAGAGCGACTACGAGCAGACCATCAAGTGGCTCAAGCAGCGTCGCGTGCGCAAGATAGACCTCGGCTGCATACGCTACACCAACAAGCACGGCGAGGCGTGCCGCCGCTACTTCCTCAACTGCATCAACATCGGACTCATCGCTGCCATCATGAACCTGCGCCGACAGACACGCCACTTCTTCGGTTCGCGTACGCTCTCGTTCCTCTGCTCGTTCGTGCTCATGATTTTCCAGCGACTCGAGTACCGCATGCACCTGAAGATAAACTCCGACACCGTGAAGCGCAACGTGATGACCGTATGCATCGGCAACGCTACAGGCTACGGACAGACGCCGAACGCCGTGCCCTACAACGGACTGCTCGACGTTAGCGTGGTCTACCATCCCGGCATGACGCAGCTCATCGAAGGCTTCTACCTCTTCGTGCGCGGCAAGTTCCTCAACCACCGCAGCGTCCACCCGTTCCGCACACGCAAGGTGGAAGTGGTCGAGGCGAACAAGGCGCTCGTGGGCATCGACGGACGCCTCATGAAGACGCCCGTCGGACCGTTCACTGTGAGCGTGGAGCAGGAAGTCATCAACTTCCTCATACCCGAATAAGGCAAACGTTTTCCATGATAAATCCTCATATTTTGCAATATTTTGTGCGAAATATGAGGATTTTTTAAAATAGTTAATATTTTATTTTGCGTATAAATATATTTTTACTACCTTTGATTTCGTAAGGTAGCAACGCCTATATAAAGACTACTACACTTCTTACAGCTAACTAATAATGAACCTTAATCATAAATCTATGAGTTATTTGAGATTCGAAAAAGCTCTGATGACAAACCTCGAAGAGTCGTTGCCACGCGAGTTGTTGCGTACTAATCGTTCGGGAGCATATTCCTGCTCTACGATTGTAGATTGTAATACGCGCAAGTATCATGGCTTGCTCGTCGTGCCCGTACCGGAACTCGACGACGAGAACCATGTGCTCCTCTCTTCGCTCGACCCCACCGTCATACAGCACGGCGCCGAGTTCAATCTTGGTTTGCACAAGTATCAGGGCAATAATTACAGTCCGAAAGGTCACAAATATATCCGAGAGTTCGATTGTGACACAGTGCCCACAACACTCTACCGCGTAGGCGGTGTGCTTCTGAAAAAAGAGGTAGTGTTCCAGCACTATGAAGACCGCATCCTTATCCGTTATACCCTTGTTGATGCACATTCTGCAACGACACTGCGCTTCCGTCCGTTCCTTGCTTTCCGCAGCGTACGCCAGTTTACGCACGAGAATACCGTAGCTTCACGCGAGTATGCAGAAGTTACAAACGGCATCAAGACCTGCATGTACGCCGGCTACCCCGACCTTTACATGCAGTTCAGCAAGAAAGTGGAGTTCGTGTTCCAGCCCGACTGGTATCGCGGCGTGGAATACCCGAAGGAGCAGGAGCGCGGCTACGCTTCTAACGAAGACCTCTACGTACCTGGCTACTTCGAGATGGACATCAAGAAGGGCGAGAGCATCGTGTTCTCGGCTTCAACAACAGCCTGCAAGACAACCGGACTGAAGAAGCTCTTTCAGGAGGAAGTAGACGAGCGCTCACCGCGCGACAACTTCTTCCACTGCCTCGTCAACGCAGCACACCAGTTCCACAACCGCACAAAGAAAGATGAGCGATACATCCTCGCCGGCTATCCGTGGTTCAAGTGCCGCGCACGCGACACATTCATCTCTCTGCCAGGTCTCACACTCTCTATCGAAGAGGAAGACTACTTCGAACTCGTTATGGAGACAGCCATGCGCGCACTCTACGAGTTCATGGCAGGCAAGCCGCTCACAGCGAAGATTTATGAGATCGACCAGCCCGATGTTCTGCTCTGGTGCGTATGGGCTGTGCAGCAGTATGCAAAACATTCAGGTCGCGAAAAGTGCAACCGCAAGTACGGCAAGCTGCTCTACGACGTATTGCATTTTATCAAGGACAACCGCCACCCGAACCTGAAGCTCTGCGAGAACGGACTTCTCTACTCGGAAGGCAAGGAGAAGGCCGTAACATGGATGAACTCTACAGCCGGCGGACGCCCCGTCGTACCGCGCACAGGCTACATCGTCGAGTTCAACGCCCTCTGGTACAACGCCCTCAAGTTCTGCGCATCTATGGCTGCCGACTTTGGCGACGTCACAGAGGCTTCCGACTTCGAGCAGATGGCCACACTCTGCGGCAAGTCGTTCGTAGAGACCTTCGTCAACGAATATGGCTACCTCTTCGACTACGTAGAGCCTAAGGACAACCCCGACTGGAGCGTACGTCCGAACATGATATTCGCCGTTGCACTCGACTACTCGCCGCTCACACCAGCCCAGCAGAAGGCGGTGCTCGACGTCTGCACACGCGAACTCCTCACACCGAAGGGCCTGCGCTCGCTCTCGCCGAAGAGCGGCGGCTACAACCCGATGTACGTCGGTCCGCAGACACAGCGCGACTACGCTTACCATCAGGGCACAGCATGGCCTTGGCTTGGCGGCTTCTACATGGAGGCATGCCTGAAGATATACAAGCGCACACGCCTGTCGTTCATCGAGCGTCAGATGGTGGGCTACGAGGACGAGATGACGAGTCACTGCCTCGGCACAATCCCCGAACTCTTCGACGGCAACCCGCCATTCCACGGACGTGGCGCCATCTCGTTCGCTATGAACGTAGCCGAGATCTTGCGCACTCTCGAACTCTTGGAAAAATATAAATATTAAAATAGGAGGATAAGTATATATGAAAGTATTAATGTTCGGATGGGAGTATCCTCCTCACGTATTTGGTGGACTCGCTACCGCTAACTTCGGAATTTCTCAGGGTCTGCACGCACAGGGCGATGTCGAGACTGTGCTCTGTCTGCCGCATCCGTTCGGCGACGAGGACCGCAGCGCCTGCCGCATCGTGGCTATGAACTGCGTGCCTATCGCTTGGCGCGACGTCAACTTCGACTACGTAAAGGAACGCGTGGGCAATATCATGGACCCAGAGTATTACTATCGTCTGCGCGACCATATCTATGCCGACTTCAACTATATGCACGTCAACGACCTTGGCTGCATGGAGTTCGCCGGCGGCTACCCGTCTAACCTGCACGAGGAGATAAACAACTACTCAATCATCGCAGGCGTAGTGGCTCGCACAGAGGACTTCGACATCATTCACGCTCACGACTGGCTCACCTATCCAGCCGGCATCAACGCCAAGCACGTAAGCGGCAAGCCGCTCTGCATACATGTTCACGCTACCGACTTCGACCGCTCGCGCGGCAAGGTGAACCCTACGGTTTACGCCATCGAGAAGGACGGTATGGACAACGCCGACTGCATCATGTGCGTGTCGGAGCTTACACGTCAGACCGTTATCCATCAGTATCATCAGGATCCGCGCAAGTGCTTCACAATGCACAACGCCGTTTATCCGCTGCGCCAGGAACTGCAGGACATCCCGCGTCCCGACCATACGGGTAAGGAGAAGGTCGTAACCTTCCTCGGACGTATCACAATGCAGAAGGGTCCGGAGTACTTCGTAGAAGCTGCCAACATGGTGCTGCAGCGCACACGCAACGTGCGTTTCTGCATGGCAGGCAGCGGCGATATGATGGACGCAATGATTTATCTCGCAGCTGAGCGCGGCATCGCCGACCGCTTCCACTTCCCAGGCTTCATGCGCGGAAAGCAAGTGTACGAGTGCCTGAAAGACTCGGATGTGTACGTCATGCCGTCAGTTTCTGAACCGTTCGGTATCTCGCCGCTTGAGGCAATGCAATGCGGCACGCCGACAATTATCTCTAAACAGTCGGGTTGCGCCGAAATCCTCGACAACTGTATCAAGGTTGACTACTGGGATATACACGCACTTGCCGACGCTATCTACTCAATATGTAGCAACGAGTCGCTCTTCAACTACCTCAAGGAGGAAGGAAAGCGCGAGGTCGACCAGATCACATGGGAGAAGGTGGGCGCACGTATCAAGAATCTGTACGAGCGCGTTCTCGCTGGCGACATTTAAACTCAAAGCAAAAAGCCAAACCGAGTAACTTACTATTCAATAATCTTAAAACAAACAATAATGAAAACGATTTGTTTATATTTCGAGATACATCAGAACATACAGCTGAAGCGCTATCGTTTCTTTGATATCGGCACAGACCACTATTACTATGACGACTACGAGGACGAGCGTCTCATCACTGATGTGGCTAACCGCTCGTATATGCCAGCTCTCGAGGCTTTGGGCGAAATGCTGAAGGAGCATCCGGGCTTCTTCAAGGTGGCTTTCTCTCTCTCTGGCGTAGGCATGGAGCAGTTGGAGATTCATGCTCCGCAGGTGCTCGAGAAGTTGCAGGAACTCAACCAGACCGGTTGCGTAGAGTTCCTCGCCGAGCCTTACTCACACGGTCTTGCTTCGCTCGCTAACGAGGAGAGCTTTGCTAAGGAAGTGAAGCGCCAGTGCCAGAAGATGAAGGAATACTTCGGCAAGGAGCCTCAGGTTCTGCGCAACTCTTCGCTTATCTACAGCGACGAGATCGGTGCTCAGGCTGCTCAGATGGGCTTCAAGGGTATGCTTACCGAAGGCGCACGCCACGTCCTCGGCTGGAAGTCGCCGCACTATGTATACAACTGCGCGCTCGCTCCCAACCTCAAGCTCTTGCTTCGCGACGTTAACCTCAGCGACGATATCTCACTCCGCTTCAGCAATGTCGACTGGGAGGGCTATCCGCTCTTCGCTGACAACTATGTAGACCGCATCGCCAACTTCCCTGGCGAGGAGCATGTAGTGAACATCTTCATGGAGCTTTCTGCTCTTGGCGTGGCTCAGCCGTTGTCGAGCAACATTCTCGACTTCCTCAAGGCTCTGCCCGAATGTGCTAAGCAGCGCGGCATCTCATTCTCTACACCGAGCGAGATCTGCGAGACAATGGCAAGCGTAGGCGCACTCGATGTGCCCGACACACTCTCTTGGACCGACGAGGAGCGCGACGTTAGCTCTTGGCTCGGCAACCCGATGCAGCGCGAGGCTTTCAACAAGCTTTATAGCGTAGCCGACCGTGTGCGCATCGCCGACGATCCGCGCATCAACCAGGACTGGGACTATCTGCAGGCTTCTAACAACTTCCGTCAGATGACTACAAAGCCGTCGCAGGTAGGTATCGATCGTGGCATCTATGCTTCGCCGTTCGACGCATTCACCAACTATATGAACATCCTCGGCGACTTCATCGCTCGCGTTAACTCGCTCTATCCTGAGTCTGTTGACAACGACGAGCTTGCTTCGCTCCTTACTACTATCAAGAATCAGGACGAGGAAATCGAGATGAAGAACAAGGAGATTATCCGTCTGCAGACCAAGATTGAGAAGATTGAGGCTGCTGAGGAAAAACTTCGTGCTAAGCTTGAGAAGACAAAGGCTCCGAAGGCTGAGGCTGCTCAGAAGGCTGCAAAGACAGCAAAGAAGCCTGCTGCAAAGAAGGCTAAGGCTGCTGAGCCAAAGGCTGAAGCTGAGCCGAAAGCTGAATAATGTTTGCGGTTGCAAATGCAAGTTGTGAAGCTTAATCGTTCTGCTTATAACGCTGAGTCGTTCAGATTGCAATGTTCAAGCAATGCACAATGTGTTTGCAACAGCAACAGTTGAACCTATTGAATTAATAAGAAGTATTAAGGTTCTTGTACAATTAAATATTGGTTATAAAGGTTTAAATGTCCTACTGCGAGATGCCGTGGGGCATTTTTTTATTATTGCTTCTATATAACAAAGTTCATTGTTATTATCTCAACTTGTTTGCCATTCTGGCAAAGGGAACTGTCCAGTAAAACTAATAATGTGATACCGGACACCAATATATTAAAGTCGTGTTTGTGAAAAAATCCTCCATATCTTCCAGAAATGCCGTAATGTTCTTGTTATAAGCACAATAAAGGCTGGAAGATATCTTTGAAAACGCGATATCTTCCAGCCTATCTCCCAGCCTTAACCTTTCATCTTCCAGCTAAATTCTGAATTATGTTGTTTGTGATTAAGCCAGTGGGGAGTTGTTTGGTCTTTATAGTCGGCAACAAATTATCTTAACTTTTCTATTAGCGGTACACTAATGATGCCACGACTGAAGTGCAGCAGTCCTTCGGCTTGCATGGCGTTGAGCGCTTCCGATACGTTGAGGCGACTAATGCCGAGTTCTTGTGCAAGTCGCGTCATCTTTATGCGCAACACCTTCGCGCCGGTAGGGTAGAGGCAGTGCGACTTCAGGAAGAACACGATGCGACTCCTTGTGTCAGCCGGCATCGGACGCCACAGTTTGCTCTCCGCTTTCTGTGCTATTGCGGAGACGATGTTAAGAAGATTGATACGGAAAATGATAAATTCGTCTGAGATGTGCATAAGGTCGCTCTGGCCGATCTCCACCGTGTTGCTTTCGCCAATGGACGTAAACGTGCGTGTATAATGCGGCGAAAGACCCATGAAATGCTCCAACTGAATGATGTACGGCGCCTTTATATATTCCTCTATCGAGTAGCCGTGGTCGTCGGCGTAAGCGATAGTCTTTACGTCGCCACTCAATAGAATGGCGACGTTATCACATTTCTCTCCCTCCTTTTTTATTATATCGTTCTTGCCGAATTTCTTAAAACTGAACTTCGTCTGACCGATAATCTGCATGAGGTTGTCGCTTGTGAGACCCTGGAACAATGGTATCTCGCGAAGCTTGTCGTAGAGATTCAGCATGGGGAGTTTTGAGTTTTGAATTTTGAGTTTTGAATTATTGCAGCGCAATGCGCTGCAATTAGGAATTATTGAATTTTGAATTATCAGAATTCAATGGCTACGGCAAGAAAGGCGTAGCCTCCTATTTCTGAATCTTGTCCTCCATAGACGGCGAATACCAAACCTGCAGGTTGCCTTTGTCGTCGCTGTAGATGAGATAAGCCATCAGTTCTGGATGCTTTTCGAGCACCTTCTTCGCCTTCTCCATACCCATCACCATGAACGCCGTAGCATAAGCGTCGGCTTCCGCACAGCGCTTTGCGAGCACTGTTGCCGAGAGAATGCTGTGCTGCACAGGATAGCCCGTAGCAGGGTCTATAGTGTGCGCATATTTCTTGCCGCCACGATAGTAGAAGTTGCGGTAGTTGCCGCTTGTCGCCATCGCGCGGTCCTTCACGTTGAGCACGGTCTGCAGTTCGTTGTTCACGTTCAGCGAGTCGTCCGACGGCTTCGTCACGCCAATCTTCCACGGCAGACGCTTCTCGCTGATGCCGTGCGTAACCACCTCGCCGCCAATCTCCACCATATAGTTCTTTATGCCGCGCTTTTCGAGCAGACGCGCCACCACATCGCAGCCGTAGCCCTTAGCAATAGCGCTGCAGTCGAGCATTACGCGCGCATCTGACTTCGTGATGCGATGGTTTACGAGTTTCACCTTCTTGTAACCCACGATAGCACGCAGCGAGTCTACCGTCTGCTTCGTCGGCGGATTGCCCGTCTTGAAGCCGAATCCCCATGCGTTCACGAGCGGTGCCACCGTTATGTCGAACGCTCCGTCGGTGTTGTCGGAGATTTTCTCAGCCAGATTAAACACACTCTCGAACATCTCGTTCGTTTCCACGTTCTCGCCGCGGTTGATGTGCGAGATGATCGACTCCTTGTTGAACATCGACAAAGCGTTGTCCACCTTCTGCAGTTCTGCGAGAATGTCTGTCTGAATAGAAGAGTCGTTCTGATAAGTGATGTGATAGAACGTGCCGAATATCTGTCCCTCATCGTGCTGATAAGGCATGCTACGCTGTTGTCTTACAATATATATTGTTCCGATAATGAGGAACACGAGTAATGGCAATCGCCACAAAAGTTTTTTGTTTGTCATATACTAAATCTCAAAGATTATGTTGAAAGTGCCGCCCAGTCGACTGCCACCTTGCTTGCCGTAGCCCGGCACATACCAAGTCTTTCCGATGTTGCCGTCGTCGTGAGCGATACGTCTGCGATAGCGCACCGACCAGCCCAGATGAAGCGGACCAGCTATCTTCGCGTCCACGCCGAACACAGCCTCCATCCAATGATAGTTGGCCTTCATGCCCTTCACGTTGTAGTCTACGTCGTCGCCCCAGACCGGGTCTTTCAGTCCGCTGCCCACGACGTCGAACTTATAGTAAGTCATGGCATAGCGTGCGCCGGCATACACGCGGTAAGCGTCGTGTTTATTCTTCGCTATGTTGAAGTCCATGCCCACACGCCAGTAGGGCGCCGACGTTTTGTACTTAAGATTTGTCGTCGGGTTGTCAGAGTCTGCCGTGCCGTATCCCAGCTCAAACACCGGAAAGTAGCGGTCCTTGAGGTTGATGCGCAACGCTGCCTCGTACTGTCCGTAGTCGCTGAACGCCAGTTGCGCCAGTCCCACCACGTCAGCCGACACCGCCACGCCGCGGAAGAACGCCACCGTGTCCTTCTGTGCCGTCAGCTTCTTATCCGCCGTAGCATCCTTTCTGCTCTGCGCCGTCGCCGTCGTCACCGCAATCAGCAACAGACTAATTGCTATGACCCTTGAAACGAATGAGGAAGTGCGCTTTACCGTCATTGTATGTTACCTTATTATAGTTTATCGTTATGTTTTCAATCGCCTTTGTGGTGAACTTCACGTCCGTGATGGTGTGGAAGAACTGCGGGTTGCAGTCGACCGACTCGAAGTGCGGGTTATTCTCCTTCGTCACCCACACCGTGTCCGTTGTGCTCACGTCGCTGTCCTTCTGCTTTATGCCGAAGACATACACATCCACCGCACGCTGATAGCTCATCGGCAGCGCGATGCTGTCGAAGCCAGCGAGTCGGTTGATTATCACGGTGTCGTCGTCCTTGTAGTCGGCAGCGCGCGGCACAGCCACTGTCAGCGTGTCCTCCATCGTCTTCATGCCGGCGTCGAGTCTGAACGTGGCATACACGCGGTTGTTCAGCGGACAGTCGATAGACGAGCACGCAGCCAGCACGAACAGCGCCACCATAGCGATGGCTGTCGTTATTGTTGTTGTTCGCATTTTGTCTGAAAGTTTGTTTATTGCTCGCAGCGCAGCGTCTTCTCAATCTGATAGTCGTTGCGGTTCTGCGACGAGCGGCTCACAAGGTCGCCGATGAATCCGGCGAGGAAGAACTGTGTGCCAATCATCATCACGGTGAGCGCGATGAAGAAGTAAGGCGAGTCGGTGATGAGTCGCTGCGGAATGCCGTGAGCCAGGCACCAGAGCTTGTCTGCGCCCAGTGCTACCACCGAGAGGAAACCGAGGAAGAACATCAGCGTGCCGAGGAAGCCGAACACGTGCATAGGCTTTCTGCCGAAACTTGAGAGGAACCACAGCGTGATAAGGTCGAGATAGCCGTTGAAGAAGCGGTTCCAGCCCATGAACTTCGACTTGCCGAACTTGCGTGCCTGATGATGCACCGGCTTTTCGCCTATCTTGTCGAAGCCTGCGTTCTTAGCCAGATAAGGAATGTATCGGTGCATCTCGCCGTACACCTCGATATTCTTCACCACATCCTTGCGGTAAGCCTTCAGTCCGCAGTTGAAGTCGTGCAGATTATGAATGCCGCTCACCTTACGTGCCGTAGCGTTGAAGAGTTTCGTAGGTATAGTCTTCGAGAGCGGGTCGCCCTGCTTACGGTTCTGCTTGTATCCGCTCACGAGGTCGTAGCCCTCATCCTTAATCATGTGGTAGAGAGCCGGTATCTCGTCGGGCGAGTCCTGCAGGTCGGCGTCCATAGTGATTACGACGTCGCCCTGCGCCTCTTTGAAACCGCAGAAGAGCGCCGGACTCTTGCCGTAGTTGCGGCGGAACTTGATGCCTTTTACTGTCGTCGACTTTTGCGAGAGACCCTCTATTACGTTCCACGAGTTGTCGGTGGAGCCGTCGTTTACGAAGATCACCTCGTATGTGAAGTTATTTGCCTTCATCACGCGTTCTATCCACGCGTAGAGTTCGGGGAGCGATTCCTCCTCGTTGAACAAAGGAACTACTACTGTTATATCCATTGTGATGTTGTGATGTTGAGGTGTTGAGGTGGTGAGATATGATGTTGAGGTGTTGAGGTGTTGAGAAGAGGTGTTGTTATGTTGAGGTGTTGAGGTGGTGAGATATGTTTGTCTAACCAACTAACTATTTAATCAACCAACTATCCAACTATTCAACTATTCAACAATCTAACTAACCATCCTTCTAATTAATATCTATTTCTTTTTCCTATAAGCGCAATCGGCAGACTTACAATAGCGCCGATGGCGAGGTTCTGCATCATGAACATGAACGCCCAATGCACCGGGGTTATCATCGTCACTACGTCCATGCTGTTCTTTATCTCCGCCTTCGATATGCCCTGCTGCTCGTAGATAGGCGCCAGCTGCTTCATCGTTGTGGTGATAAGATTGGCGAACGCGCCATTGTCCAAGAACTGGAAGTAGGCGTACTGCACCAGTGCGAACACCAGCGAAGCGTAGATGAACACATAGAGCGAATAGGCGTAGGCGCGGCGGAACGATATCACGCCGAAGAGCGCCTCCGTTCGGAACGCCTTCAGTCGGTAGCCTACGAGGAACGGCGTAGCCAGAGCTAAGATATTGCCGATGAAACCCGCGTTGAGCAGCATTATACATGCGAAGCTTGCTGCCCACAACAGTGCGAGCAGCAAGGCATCTTGGCGTGCGAACGCCTTCAGTTGTACAAGATGATTGATGTTTATCATTAGCGCATCACCTTAAATGTGTTATTACCCTGCTTCACGATGAACACGCCGTGCTGCGCGTCGCCCGATACCACTCTGCCGCTGAGGTCGTACACGGTGTAGGGCTGAGCGGGGTCGAATGTGCCCTGCGTGCCCGCTGTTACGTTGCCGATAGCTGTGGTTGGCTGACCCTTCACACCGATTATGGCTATGTCGCGAACCTCCCATGTCGGAGCCTCGCTTGTGGTGCTTGTGTAGTGGAACACGATGTTAATCTTCTTGCCTGCCCAAGCACGGAGGTCTATGTCGCCTGAATTAACAAACTTGAAGTCAGTGCCTTCAGGCCATGCGAAGCCTTCAAGCTTTGTTGTCTTGCCCTCGCAGCGTACCTCCACGCTGAGTTTTTCGCTCGGTTTCTTCGCGTAGTTCACGGCGTGGTTGAATGTCATGGTTGCCGACTTGTATTCGCTGAGGTCAATCTCGGGTGTGACAACCGAACTCTCGGCTGCAAATTTCGTTACGTATGTGTTTGTTCCTTCCTTTATGGCACCCGTACCTTTCCAACCGTATGATTTTGTGAGCTCCCATACCTCTACGCCCTCTTTCGGATAGAGCGGAGTTTCGATGGTGCATCCGCCATCAGATGTCTTGAAGTTTGCCAGATATATACACATCCTGCTTTCGTCGCCCATCTCCACCTTTGTTGTTACGGTCTTGGCAGGGTCGAACTCGTAGCTGATGCTGTCGCCCCAGATGTACTCCATGAGGTTAGGGAAGTCGATGAACGGGTTGCGGTTGCCCTGGATGCTGTACACGATGTTGTTGCGCTTAGCCTCCAGGTCGCTCACGGGGTCTTGCTTCGCCCACTTGATGTAGAGGTCAGACGCCCACTTCTGCAGCGTAGGATAGTCGCCCGTCTCAAGCGAGTTCAAACCCTCCTTCACCCACGCATAGTCCTGGTAGCAGGTAGCCATGTAGAGGTATGCACGAGCGAAGTCGCCCTGCCATTGCGGGTAGGGCTGCCAGAGTTTCAGTCCGTCTTTGCCCGTGCCCACCTTTATCACGCCGTTGTCGTACGTCGCCTTTGTCACCACGCCCATGCCGTAGTTGCTCTTCTTGCGGTTGGCGCTGGCGTCGCTCGGCATAAGGTTGTAGAGGTCCTTGTATGCCTGGCGCTCGTCGCCTCCCCACCAACTCTTCGGGAACGAGTGTTCGATGTTCATCGAGCTGCACGATTCTCCCCATTCGCCGAACTCCACCTTCTCCGGCGAGTAGCGGTCGATGACGTATCCGTTGTCGTTATCTGTGAGGTAAAAGCCCCACCATGTGGCTGCAATGCCCTTGCCGTAGCTCAAAACACGAGCCTCTTTTATGATGTTGTGGACGGCGGTCTTCAGTTCGGCGCCCTTCTTTCCCTTCAGCGCGTCGTAGTAGCCCTGCGGAATCTGTGCCGAAGCAGCCAGAGCGTACACCGTAGCGATGACCATCATCACCAAAGCCTTCAATTCTGTTCTCTTCATTTGTGTCTCCTTCAAAAATCTTTCTGTTTTTTTTAACGTTTCTGCGCAGCAAAGTTAGCACATTTGGCTGAAACCGCTATATAAATAATGTGTAAAAATGCTTAACCCTCGCATTACATTCCTATTTCGTAATCTCGCCGCAGATGCTTCTGCCCATGAGGTTGCGTATCACGCGCGGGTCCTTGTAGTGAGCCTGCAGGAACATGAGCTTTGTGATGGCGCTCTCCACGGTGCTGTCGCCGCCGCTCACCACGCCAGCGTCCTGCAACTGGAAACCCGTGTCGTAGCGACCCATCTTCACGAATCCAGCCACGCACTGGCTGATGTTCACAATCGTCACGCCGCGCTGCGTAGCGTCCTTCAGCAGACGCGTGAGCCACGGCTTCTGCGGAGCGTTGCCGCTGCCGAAACTTCTCATCACTATGCCGCGCAGCTCGGGTGCATCGAACATGTGGCGCGCTATGTTCTCCTGAATGCCGGGGAAGAGCGAGAATACCACCACGTTCGGGTCCATCGCCATGTGCGGAATCATCGGCTTCGTGTAGTCGGGCTTCAAGATGTAGTGGGGATTGAAGTGAAACTCTACGCCCGCCTCGCACAGGTGCGGATAGTTGAACGAGTTGAAGGCGTTGAATCCGTCGGCGCTCTCCTTCGTACTGCGGTTGCCGCGCAGCAGTCGGCCGCTGAAGTAGATGCACACCTCCGGCACCATCGGGTGTCCGTCTTCGCCGAACGCCGACGCCAGTTCGATACTCGTCAGCAGGTTCTCCTTGCCGTCGGTGCGGAGCTGTCCGATTGGCAGCTGCGAACCGGTCAGAATCACCGGCTTCGTGAGGTTCTCGAGCATGAACGAGAGCGCCGATGCCGTGTACGACATAGTGTCGGTGCCGTGCAACACCACGAATCCGTCGTATTTGTCGTAGTTGTCGGCTATGATGCGTACAAGCTGAGCCCATCGACGCAGGCTCATGTCCGATGAGTCGATAGGAGGAGTGAACTGATAAGTGTCTACGTCCGTCTGCAGAAGTGCAAATTCGGGAAAGTTCGACAGTAGGTGGTCGAAGTTGAGTGGCTCAAGAGCCCCCGTCTCTCGATTGCATCCCATGCCGATAGTGCCACCGGTGTATATCAATAACACCTTGTTAAGTCGTGGGCTTGCTTGTTTGTTGTTCATATTGTTCTAAGGCTAATGACACCCGCAGAAAAGAGCAATGAAAGATGGAACACGCTTCGTTTCAGCACATGCCATGTTATTATCCGACAAAATTAAATAAAATTTGCGACAATACACCTGCTTCTCCCATGTTTTTTTACAAAGTGATGGCGTTTGTTGCAATTAGTGGGGTGTATCCAACCTCGGTTTGTGTCATCGTGTCGCGTTCGGTGTCCGATTGGGTTGCGTCCGCCGTCCGATCGGGTTGCGTTCGCCGTCCAATCGGGTTGCGTTCGCCGTCCGATCGGATTCCGTTCGGGTGACGATGGGGTAGCGTAGGGCGGTCGATTGTACTTTGTTGCATTATTATGAAAATGTATAAGCAAAAAACTTGTCAGTGTCAGAAATATGTAGTATTTTTGCAGTCGATATTTAAACAAAAGACTGAATAATTGTTATGAAGAAATTATTGTTTCCGATAATTATAGCGACAGTAGTGGTTCTCCTCAGCGGTTGTGCTGCAGCGAGGAAGGTTCCTTATTTCAAAAATATCGACTCCATCAACCTTGCCGCTTCAAGAGGTTTGTACGATGCTCGTATCATGCCTAAGGACTTGCTCTCCATCGCCGTCGTAACGTCCGACCAGGAGACGTCTCGTCCGTTCAACCTCTTCGCCAATATGCCTACCAGCAACGGTGGCGGCTCGGGTACTATAAACAGCACCGTGCAGCAGTATCTCGTCAACAACGACGGCGAGATCAACTTCCCCGTTGTCGGCAAGCTGCATGTCGTAGGACTCACCAACTCCGAGTGTGAGAAGCTTATCTTTGATAAGGTGAAGCCATATTTCTCTGAGAACGAAAACCCCGTAGTCACAGTGCGTCTGTCGAGCTACAGAGTGGTTCTTGCCGGCGCTGTCAAGTCGCCGGGCGTGGTTCCCGTCACCAACGAGAAGATGAGCATCATGGAGGCTATCGCTCAGGCAGGCGACCTCACCATTTTCGGCAAGCGCGACAACGTGCTCCTCATCCGTGAGGGCGTCGACGGAAAGAAAGAGGTTCATCGTCTCAATCTGAACGATGCCAATCTCATCAACTCTCCTTACTATTACGTTCAGCAGAACGACTACATCTACGTAGAGCCTAACAAGGTTGAAGCTAACAATGCCTATGTTGGTGCTACTACCTCTTTGTGGATGTCGTTCCTGAGCGTAGGACTGTCGTTGACAGGTCTACTTATCGGTATTTTGAAATAATGTATATATATAAGCGTCGGGCTATTTGTCTTGGCGCTTAATTTTTACCCTTACAACAGTAATCTTCAATAGAAACACAACAAAAATAGAAGCATCGTGGAACCGTTGAAACATGAATGTGGCGTAGCAATGATACGATTGCTCAAGCCGCTCGAATACTATCAGGAGAAGTACGGCACGTGGATGTTCGCACTCAACAAGCTCTATCTGATGATGGAGAAACAGCACAACCGCGGACAGGAAGGTGCCGGAATGGCATGCGTGAAGTTCGATGGCATGCCCGGAACGGAATACATGTTCCGCGAGCGCGCCGAAGGCAAGGACGCCATCACCGAGATATTCGGACGCGTACAGAAAGAGTACGCCCGACTCTCGCCCGAACTGCTCGCCGACGCCGAGTTCGCAAAGAACCATCTGCCCTTCGCCGGACAACTCTACATGGGACACCTGCGCTACTCCACGACTGGAAAGAAAGGACTCGCATACGTCCATCCTTTCCTGCGCCGCAACAACTGGCAGGCTAAGAACCTCTGCATCTGCGGCAACTTCAATATGACTAATATTGACGAGATATTCCAGCAGATGCTCACGCAGGGCATGTTCCCGCGCATCTACAGCGACGGATATACTCTGCTCGAACTGATGGGCCACCGCCTCGACCGCGAAGCCGAACGCAACTTCGTTGACGCCAAGAAGCTCGGACTCGAAGGCATGGACATCACCAGATACATAGACAACCACATGAACATGGCGAACGTGCTGCGCACCACGATGCCCAACTTCGACGGCGGCTACGTGATGTGCGGACTCACCGGCTCGGGCGAGATGTTCTCCATGCGCGACCCGTGGGGCATACGCCCGGCGTTCTACTATCAGAACGACGAGTTCGTAGCCGTGGCGTCCGAGCGCCCCGTGCTGCAGACTACGTTCGACCTCGAATGTGAAGACATAAAGGAACTGCAGCCCGGCAACGCGCTGCTCGTGAGCCGTAGCGGAGAGGTGCGCATGGAGCGCATACTCGAACAGCGCGGCGACTCGGCTTGCTCGTTCGAGCGCATATACTTCAGCCGTGGTTCAGACCGCGACATCTACCGCGAGCGCAAAAAGCTCGGCGAACAGCTCGTGCCGCAGGTGCTCGAAGCCGTTGGCGGCGACATCAGCCACACCGTGTTCTCGTTCATACCGAACACAGCCGAAGTGGCTTACTACGGACTGCTCTCGGGCTTCAAGAAGTGTCTCAACCGACAGAAGGTGCAGCAGATACAGCAGCTCGACCACGAGCCGACAGACGCTGAGCTGCACGCCATTCTCGACACGTACGTGCGCTCCGAAAAGGTGGCGATAAAGGACATAAAGCTGCGCACCTTCATCACCGAAGGCAACTCGCGCAACGACCTCGCCTCGCACGTCTACGACATAACATACGGATGTATTGAGCCGGGCGTGGACAACCTCGTGGTTATCGACGACTCAATCGTGCGCGGTACGACGCTCAAGGAGAGCATCCTGCGCATCCTCGACCGCCTCCACCCGAAGAAGATTGTCGTCGTGTCGTCGGCTCCGCAGATACGCTACCCCGACTACTACGGCATCGACATGCCGCGTCTGGAGGAGTTCTGTGTGTTCCGCGCCACTATCGAGCTTATCCGCGAGCGCGGCATGAACGACCTGCTGCAGCGTGTCTACGAGGCGTGCAAGCTCGAACTGCTCAAACCCAAGGACATGATGCGCAACTGCGTACGCGACATATACAAACCATTCTCTACCGAGGAGATAAACCAGAAAGTGGCTGAGATGCTCCGACCGGAAGGTCTGAAGACACCGGTCGAACTCGTGTTCCAGTCGATAGACGGACTCCACGAGGCTATACCCAACCACCACGGCGACTGGTACTTCACAGGCAAGTACCCAACGCCCGGCGGAACAAAGCTCTGCAACCAGGCGTTCGTCAACTACATCGACCGACAGAAGTAGGACGCTGTGCCCGGCTACATACGCAGCAGCTTAGCATCTGTAGCATTGTGGAAACTAAGTAGAAAACACGTTTTGTGGTTATAAGGCAGCCGGCGAACGCTGCACCAACCATGAACAAACACGCCCTGAAAGGGCAAAAGGATAATTAGAAAATTGACTTTTGCGCTTTCAGGGCGTATGTGCGCGATAAAACAAACAACGAAATATAAAAATTCGAGAAGATATAAGTATGAGAAATGTAACTTTAGTATTGGAAGACGGAACCAAGTTCCACGGAAAGTCGTTCGGTTATGAAGCACCGGTGGCTGGCGAGGTAGTTTTCAACACTGCTATGATGGGCTACCCAGAGTCGCTCACCGACCCTTCGTACGCTGGACAGCTTATGACACTGACCTATCCGTTGGTTGGCAACTATGGTGTACCGCCGTTCACAGTGGAAGAGAACGGTCTGCCTACATTCATGGAGAGTGACAAAATCTACGCTTCGGCTATCATCGTGGCTGACTACAGCGAGCAGTACTGCCACTGGAATGCCGTAGAGAGTCTTGCAGAGTGGCTCAAACGTGAGCACGTGCCCGGCATCACCGGCATCGACACACGCGAGCTTACTAAGGTGCTGCGCGAGCACGGCGTAATGATGGGTAAGATTCTTTTCGACGACGAGCCGGAGAACATACCTACAGCCGAGTATGCTGGAGTTAATTTCGTCGACAAGGTGAGCTGCAAGGAGATCATCCGCTACAACGAGGGCGCAGAGAAGAAGGTGGTGCTCGTCGACTGCGGCGTGAAGGCTAACATCATCCGCTGCCTCATCAACCGCGGCTGCGAGGTTATCCGCGTGCCTTGGAACTACGACTATACCGACATGGAGTTCGACGGTCTGTTCCTCGCTAACGGTCCTGGCGACCCAGATATGTGCGAGGATGCCGTGAAGATCATCCAGAAGCAGATGAGCCTCTCAGACAAGCCTATCTGCGGCATCTGCATGGGCAACCAGCTCCTCGCTAAGGCAGCAGGCGCTCATATCTACAAACTCAAGTACGGTCACCGCTCACACAACCAGCCGGTGCGCATGGTTGGCACAGAGAAGTGCTTTGTAACATCGCAGAACCACGGCTACGCCGTAGACGCAAAGACACTCGGCGCCGATTGGGAGGAGCTCTTCCTAAACATGAACGACGGATCGAACGAGGGCATTCGCCACAAGTCGAAGCCTTGGTTCTCAAGCCAGTTCCACCCGGAGGCTTGCTCTGGTCCGGTAGACACAGAGTTTATGTTCGACAAGTTCGTAGAGGCTATGAACTAACTGAAGAGTTGTAGAACGAAAAGTGAAATAATCAGAATGTTTAAGTTTCGTGTTTTAGGGCTGTAGCCCGATAAAACATCAAACATTAATCATTAAACATCAGAATAAATGAAAGACGAAAATATAAAGAAAGTGTTATTGCTCGGTTCGGGTGCCTTGAAGATTGGCGAAGCGGGCGAGTTCGACTACTCTGGTTCGCAGGCGCTTAAGGCTCTGCGCGAAGAGGGCATAGAGACAGTGCTCATCAACCCGAACATCGCAACAGTGCAGACATCTGAAGGCGTTGCCGACCAGATATATTTCCTTCCCGTTCAGCCTTACTTCGTAGAGGAAGTGATAAAGAAGGAGCGTCCTGACGGCATCCTCCTCTCGTTCGGCGGACAGACAGCGCTCAACTGCGGCGTTGAACTCTACCGCAACGGCATCCTCGACAAGTACAACGTGAAGGTGCTCGGTACACCGGTGCAGGCTATCATCGACACCGAGGACCGCGAGCTCTTCGTTGAGAAGCTCGACGAGATAGGCGTTAAGACTATCAAGAGCGAGGCTTGCGAGAACATGGAGCAGGCACGCAAGGCGGCTGCCGAACTCGGCTACCCGGTCATCATCCGTGCTGCTTACGCTCTCGGCGGACTCGGCTCTGGCTTCGCAGACAATGAAGAAGAACTCGTGAAAATCGCTGAGAAGGCATTCTCGTTCTCTCCGCAGGTGCTCGTCGAGAAGAGTCTCAAGGGCTGGAAGGAGATAGAGTACGAGGTAGTGCGCGACCGCTACGACAACTGTATCACAGTCTGCAACATGGAGAACTTCGACCCGCTCGGCATCCACACCGGCGAGTCTATCGTTATCGCTCCGTCGCAGACACTCACCAACTCTGAATATCACAAGCTGCGCGCTCTCGCTATCAAGATTATCCGCCACATCGGCATCGTCGGCGAGTGTAACGTGCAGTACGCCTTCGACCCGCAGTCGGAAGACTACCGCGTAATTGAGGTGAACGCTCGTCTGAGCCGTTCTTCTGCTCTCGCTTCTAAGGCTACGGGCTATCCGCTCGCCTTCGTTGCGGCTAAGCTCGGCATGGGCTACGGCTTGTTCGAGTTGAAGAACTCCGTGACAAAGACTACATCTGCATTCTTCGAGCCTGCACTCGACTATGTTGTCTGCAAAATTCCGCGTTGGGACCTCTCTAAGTTCCGCGGCGTAGACAAGGAGCTTGGCTCTTCAATGAAGTCGGTAGGCGAGGTAATGGCTATCGGTCGCAACTTCGAGGAGGCTATTCAGAAGGGTCTGCGCATGATCGGTCAGGGTATGCACGGCTTTGTTGAGAACAAGGAGCTTGAGATTGAGGATATCGACGCTGCTCTGCGCGAGCCGACCGACAAGCGCGTGTTTGTCATCTCTAAGGCTATGCACAAGGGCTATACCGTCGACCAGATTCACGAACTTACAAAGATCGACAAGTGGTTCCTCGAGAAGCTCCAGCACATCATTGACATCGATGAGGCTATGAAGAAGTGCAATATCAACACTCTCGACAAGGAACTCCTGCGTACGGCTAAGGTATACGGCTTCACCGACTTCCAGATTGCACGCGCCGTTGGTCTTGAGGACGAGCTCAAGTCGATGCGCAAGGCGTCGCTCGTCGTGCGCAACCGTCGTAAGAACTACGGTATCCTGCCGGTTGTTAAGCAGATTGACACCCTGGCTGCAGAGTATCCTGCACAGACCAACTATCTGTACGTAGCATACGCTGGCGTCAAGAGCGACATCACCTTCGAGAACGACAAGCGTTCTATCATCGTACTCGGTTCGGGTGCTTACCGCATCGGTTCTTCTGTAGAGTTCGACTGGTGTGGCGTTCAGGCTCTGAACACTATCCGCAAGGAGGGCTACCGCTCGGTTATGATCAACTATAACCCCGAGACCGTGTCTACCGACTACGATATGTGCGACCGTCTCTACTTCGACGAGCTCACCTTCGAGCGTGTTATGGATATCATCGACCTCGAGCAGCCTAACGGCGTGATCGTATCTACCGGCGGTCAGATTCCTAACAACCTCGCTGTGCTTCTCGACGAGCAGCATGTGCCTATCCTCGGTACAAAGGCTCAGGACATCGACAACGCTGAGGACCGTGCGAAGTTCTCGCAGATGCTCACCAACAACGGCATCAACCAGCCTGAGTGGAGCGCCCTCACAAGCATGGATGACATCGACCGCTTCATCGAGCGTGTGGGCTTCCCGGTACTCGTTCGTCCGTCGTACGTGCTCTCTGGCGCTGCCATGAACGTATGCTCTAACGAGGACGAGCTGAAGCGATTCCTGCAGCTTGCGGCTAACGTGAGCGAGGACCACCCGGTTGTTGTGAGCAAGTTCATCGAGCATGCTAAGGAGATCGAGATGGATGCTGTGGCAAAGAACGGCGAGGTTATCGCTTACGCTATCTCTGAGCACATCGAGTTCGCCGGCGTTCACTCTGGCGACGCTACCATCCAGTTCCCGCCGCAGAAGCTCTATGTGGAGACCGTGCGCCGCTGTAAGCGCGTAGGCCGTCAGATTGCTAAGGAACTGCACATCAACGGTCCGTTCAACATCCAGTTCATGGCTCGCGACAACGATATCCTCGTTATCGAGTGCAACCTCCGTGCTTCGCGTTCGTTCCCGTTCGTGAGCAAGGTGCTCAAGATCAACCTCATCGAGCTTGCTACACGCGTTATGCTTGGCTTGCCGGTTGAGAAGCCGAGCAAGAACCTCTTCGACCTCGACTATGTTGGTATCAAGGCTTCGCAGTTCTCGTTCAACCGTCTGCAGAAGGCAGACCCGGTGCTCGGCGTAGACATGAGCTCTACCGGTGAGGTAGGCTGCTTGGGCGACGACACCAACACCGCTCTTCTCAAGAGTATGCTCTCTGTAGGCCATCGCATCCCGAAGAAGAACATCCTTCTCTCTACCGGTGGCGCTAAGCAGAAAGTGGCTATGCTCGACGCTGCTAAGATGCTCATCGACCACGGCTACAAGCTCTATGCTACGGGTGGCACAAGCAAGTTCCTCAACGAGAACGGCATCGAGAACACACACGTGCTCTGGCCGTCTGAGGAGGGCGACGAGCCTAAGGCTCTCGACTTGCTGCACAACCACACTATCGACATGGTTGTGAACATTCCGAAGAACCTCACAAGCTCTGAGCTTACCAACGGCTACAAGATTCGCCGTGCTGCCATCGACCTCAACGTGCCTCTGATTACGAACGCACGCCTCGCAAGCGCATTCATCTATGCGTTCTGCACAACTAAGCTTGAGGACATCGGCATCAAGTCTTGGAGCGAGTATTAAAATAGGAGGCTACCTCCAGGGGGTGCAGCGGTCTCCGCTGCACCAACCGAGCAATCCTGTGTCATGAACTATTCCTCTTTAGGGGGTGCAGCGGTCTCCGCTGCACCAACCGAGCAATCCTGTGTCATGAACTGCCCTCTTTAGGGGGTGCAGCGGTCTCCGCTGCACCAACCGAGCAATCCTGTGTCAGGAACTTATTGCTGGGTGGAGAGTATATAAAAAACGGATTTATCTGTTTGCGCAGCTTCGCAGCTAACCACAAACAGATAAATCCGTTTTTGTTTCTATACGATTTTTTCGCCTTTTCTTGCTGCATATCCATAAAATTTATAAATTTGTGCATTATAAACTTAATGATTAATTATTCACTAATATCCTATTTCTATGGTTAAACCCAAATCGGTCATTAGAAAAAGTTTCTTGTCATTTTCTAATGACCGCCATTAGA
>OIZH01000054.1_pt1 | contig 23209 bp, 19 predicted proteins | sample 1588511 | NCBI WGS metagenome assembly OIZH01 (sample SAMN03283237) | human gut metagenome | biome: human-associated habitat; material: feces | host: Homo sapiens | place: Peru | collected 2012
TGCCAGCGGTATAGCGTGCTATGTTGAATAGTCCGATGCTATCGATATTCCAACACTTTCATACAATACCGCTACGTAGCCCCCTCACCCCTTCGGGGAGCTCCCCCGATGGGGAGCCAAGAACGTTCTGCCGCTTAACTTAATAGCATTACCGCAAGGGGGCTGGCGATACGAGCATAGCAGCATCTCAAAAGATCTTCGGGCATCGCCTCATATATATTTGCGGCGAAGCCGCCACCACAACCCACAACCCTGAACCCTGAACCCATGGAACCTGCAGAATTTCTTATGCCCTGTATCCATGGTCGAGGCGAACCTGCATTTTATTTCTGTATGATGAATTTATCATAATGGATGCATTACTATGCCAAATGCTCATCCATGCATGCGCTCATGTTCTCAAAGCGGGCGAAACGTGATATAGTAGAGCTATGGATTTTCATGTGCATCTAAGAATGCATGATGCATCTAAGAATGCACGAGGTTCCAATTTCCTTTTGGAGGCAAAAATGGCAAGCTACAATCCTTATGAAAACATGCTTCATATCCTCGACAAGGCAGCGAAGGTGCTAGGCTACGGGGAGAGCGACTACGCATTTGTCCGCTATCCGGAGCGCGAGCTCACCGTGAGCATCCCGATACAGATGGATGACGGGCATGTCGAAGTCTTCTCCGGCTACCGCGTACAGCACTCCACCGCACGAGGCGCAGCGAAGGGCGGCATCCGTTTCCATCCCGCATCCGATGAAAACGAAGTCAAAGCCCTTGCCGCGTGGATGACCATCAAGAATGCCATCGGCAATATCCCTTATGGCGGCGCAAAGGGCGGGATCAAGGTCGATCCGCACAAGCTCTCCACACGCGAACTCGCTCGTCTGACACGCGGCTATATCAGAAAGATCTATCCCATCATCGGACCGGATCAGGACGTACCGGCACCGGATGTGAATACGAATGGCCAGATCATGGCGTGGATCGCAGATGAATACACAGCACTCTCCGGCAAGTGGGAGCCCGGTGTCGTCACCGGCAAGCCTCTTTCCGTGGGCGGCTCTCTCGGCAGAAATGAAGCGACGGGCCGCGGTCTGCTCTTTACGCTGGAAACATGGTGCGAAAAGAATCATAGGGACATGAAGGATCTCACCATGGTCGTACAGGGCTTCGGCAATGTCGGCTCTGTCGGCTCTCTCCTCATGCACAGGAAGGGCGTCAAGATCACCACCATCGGCGATATCAATGGTACGTGGCACAAGGAAAGCGGCCTTGATATCGAAGCGATGTACACCTATGCAAACAGCCACGGCCGCTCGCTGAAGGGCTACACCGAGGAAGGCGCGGTCATGATCCCGGATAGTGAGCTCTTCGCGCAGGATGTGGACGTCATCTTCGTCGCTGCGATGGAGAACCAGCTGAATGAAAAGACCATGGGCAAGGTAAAAGCCCGTCTCATCCTGGAAGGGGCGAATGGCCCGACCACGGAGGAGGCCGATGCCTACTTCGAAGAGAAGGGCATCGAGGTCCTCGCAGACGTCATGAGCAATGTCGGCGGCGTCGTGGGTTCCTATTTCGAATGGGTGCAGAACCGCACCGGCTACTACTGGACGGAAGAAGAGTACAATGAGCGCCTCGCTAAAAAGATGCGCGAAGCCTATGAGGATGTGTACGCATTGAAGGAGAAATACCATGTGACCTACCGCCTCGCCTCCTACATGCTCGCCCTCTCCCGCGTCGTAGAAGCGCAGAAGACGAGAGGATTCTTAGGATAAGGAAATCGGGTTTGGCGGATTTCTCTTGGAATAAAGGGGCTGTGAAGAAATGAGGATTCATTTCTTCACAGCCCCTTTTTTGATGGTATTAAGGAAACGCTGATTCAATCGCAGAGTCAGATTTTACAAGAATTTTTATACATAGCTTCGTCATAACCTTCCTTAAATAGCTTAACCGTTGGTTGTTGTGATTCAAATAACCAACAGCAAACAGCTAACAACTCATGATGTAGGAGATAGGAATGATCCAATGGATGCTATCTGGGAAATATACCCATTCCCCATATAGCGTTTTAAAATGTAGCGACCAATTGGTTTAGGTATTGACGAAACCGGGGGGGTAGTACTGTCTAAATAAGAATTTAAGCACATAGACACTATAAGAGAGCGAGAATGTTATTTCAATAAAGCTAACAATCTTTACTGTTTTGACAAACTTCTAATGGAAATCGTTGATAGTAGATAAGAAAAGGACAGATTCATTTTTTGTATAACAAATGATGATATGAACTCTATAATCGGTACTAAGCGGTTTTACGGGGTGGAAACAAGACCTCTTTTGTAGTGAAATCTCTTTATTCCGTTTCTCATCATGTGTAGATGGATTCTGCTTAGAGATGGCTGTATAGCCAAAACATGCCGGATGTGTTTTGCGTAGAAAGGAAGGATTATGATGAAATTGAAAAAGATCGCAGTAGTTATGACTTTGGTCACGGCATTGGGAGGCCTAGGTGGTGTAGTTTCCGCTGGTTCTACAGGTACGACAGTAATGGATATCGTGGACACTACTTATAATGAAGTAGAAATGGTGACGGCCGATGGTTTTGGCACGCTGCCCGTAGGGAGACCGGCTGCACAAGCCAAATTAATGGCACGAAGAGCTGCTGTGGTGGATGGGCAAAGAAATTTATTGGAAACCATTTATCATCTGTCAGTGGATTCCAATACCACTGTAGAAAATAGTGTGCTGACTAGCGATGTGATTCAGACCAAAGTGAGCGGAATTTTGAGTGGGGCTCGTGTGGTTTCCGAAGAATTTGATGGTGGGATTTATCACGTAGTGATGGCTGTACCGAAGTATGGGGCTGGTAGCGTTGCTGATGTGGTTTATCGTGATGTGTTAAAGAACACCAGTGCTGAACCGATGGATACGCCTAGTGCAGATTATGAAGAAGATACAACTGATGTGACTAGTTCTACTGGTTATACCGGATTGATTATTAATGTTAAAGGGCTTCCTTTGGAAAGAACTTTCTGTCCCGGCATTTTTGATACCAATGGCAGAGCTATTTATGGTGTGCGAAATGTAGACCCTGATTATGCGGTGGCCCATGGAGTTGCTGCTTATGCAGAAGGGGAAGAAGCGTGGACAGATGCAGAAATTGGAAATGGAAGAGCTGGAACGAATCCTTTGATTATACAGGCCGTTGGACTTAGAGAACGGACGAAGCATCAATGCGATGTGGTCGTTTCTGTAGAAGATGGGGATCGGATTCTGGCAGAAAATCAGAAGAGTGGCTTTGGCGCCAGATATGCCGTTGTGTTGGAATATTGAGTGTGAGATAGGATTTCACACTCCTATTTTTCCTGAAAGGACATGAACATGAAAAAGGCATGGGGCGTACTTTTAGCTGCTCTTCTTTTTTTACCTGGAAATAGTATGGCAACTACCGTTATAGCCGATGGACAGGGAACGACATTGCAAGAAGCTGAAAAAGTAGCGATGCGAAATGCGGTGGAGAAGGCCGTAGGGAGTTTGATTCGTTCTAAGACAACAGTCAGTATGAATGAGGTGTTGACGGATGAAATATATGCCATATCAGAAGGGTATGTCAAAAATTATACATTGCTAAACAAAAAGATTGTGTCGGACGGAATATACGTCAGAGCATCGGTTGAGGTGGATACATCACCAGATTCCAAATTGATGAGCACTTTAACGCGGCTCAAAATTACGGACGTCAATATGCGAAATGCCCGAATTGCGGTATCTATTCCCCTTGTGTATGAGTATGAGACACAAAACAATTCCTTGGCTGAAACAGAAGTCTTAAAGAAATTATCTGCTGCTGGTTTTCAAAATATCATTACCTCTAAAGATATGGAGAGTAGCGGATACCAAAACTACGATACTACGGATGATTCCAGTGAACAGATGAAAGAAATAGCAGATTCTGTGCAGGCAGATATTTTAGTTGTGGGGGAAGCGGTTTGTGAAAATGTAGGAGATGTAGGCCAATTCATCGATGGTGAGAACGTTGGATTACTTTCTGGACGAGTAACAATACAAGCCAAAGTTTACATGGCAGATACGGGGCAGCTGATTGCAGTGAATGATATATCAGGTTCTGGCATGGATATCACGGAAAAGGGGGCTATGCAAAAGGCACTTCGTCAAGCTGGCAGCGAGATGGGGGAATATTTGAGTAATCACATGTTGGAGTATTTCAGTGGAAATCGCCAGCAAATGCGAATGATCATCAGAACAGATCACATGGCACAAATCCAGGAAATACAACAGGCTTTGAGTAGAGTGCCTGGTGTGCAGAGCGTGAATTGCAATGAATATAGGCAAGGACAAGGTGTGATCAGCCTGATTTATGATGGCTCTGTATCTAGTTTATGGATGCAATTACAAGGGGAGACTCATTTACGATTACAGTTAATAGTAAATACGCTGAATACCATGACTGTTTCCATCAAAGACAAGGAGGAGAAGGAATGAAAAAGGCATTGAGTGCATTGGTTTTAGGAATCGCATTATCTGCAGGTTGTGTTGCTCAAGCAGGGAGTATTCCTAGTCATATGGTTCCATTAAAGACCTATGCGGTTAGATATATGGATTGTTATCTGACACCAGGGGGAGACAAAAAAGGATATATAGATGCAGGGGATTATGTCATTGTAGAAAAAATTGAAAATGGTTGGGCCTATGGTTCTTATCCCGTAGGAAGCAAACGTATTTCTCGCTGGTTCAAAGCAGACGATTTGGTGAATAATGTAGGTTTTGTAAATCAGGATAGAACCTCACCAAAGCAAACTACGAATACATACAAGTCAGCAAATTATAAGGAGGTCTTTGGATCCTTTGATAACTATGAACCGATTGTGGTTGTAGCCGATTCAGGCGAATTTCGGCAGGTAATTTATAAGTTAAATAATGGGGGTTATAAGATGGCTTGGGTGCCCTATTGGGATTGTTGGCTCAATGGGCAATCGGGGAGAAATGAAAAAGAAGAACGGAAAGTGAATAATAACACAATCAATAAAAATCCCGTGATTCAACCTATTAAACGAGAAGAAAAGAAGACAGAGCAGACAACAACATCGGCTACAGAAAAAGGTTCGATTAAGTATACGTCAGATACGTTTGGCAATGCATCACTATCAGGAAGACGGCTGGGCTATGTGACGGCGGGTTCTGATATTGATATTTTGGCAGATGCGGGAAGTTCTTACTATATCCGCTATTGGACAGACAGCGGACAGGCTCGTGAGCGATATGTCAAAAAGGATGCGGTGGCTAGAGCAGGTACATCCCAAGAACAGCCTTCTAAATCTACTACAGAAAAAGGAACTATCCGGTATACGGCCAATACTTATGGAAATGCGTCTTTGTCGGGAAAACGGCTGGGCTATGTGACGGCAGGTTCAGATATTGATATTTTGGCTGATTCGGGAAATTCTTATTATATTCGCTACTGGACTGATAGCGGACAGGCCAGAGAACGGTATGTCAATAAAGGGGCGGTCAGAAAAGCGGGAGAAAAGGATGAACCGGTTAATAACAATGATGCAGTTGATGAACAAGTAAAGAATAAAATCTTCTGGATGAAAGACAATTTAAGTGGTTATAAAGCTGGAACAAAATATAGCGATCCTAGGGGAAGCCTCTGTAGAGGTTTTGCAAATGATATCTATACGCGACTATTTCCTAATGTAAGTCCTTTGGGCGGCTATACCAATGACAATTTTGGGGCAACGACTTATACCGGATCTTATAAAGTAGGGCGATTGACTGGGTTTGGGACAAATGAGGCAGAAAAAGTAAAGGCTTTTTTTGCTAGTGCTAAACCAGGATATTTTATTCAGATGGGGGCACGAGAAAGAACAAAAAAAGGTGATCCAAAACCACATTCAGCTATTTTTGCGGGATTCTATCAGGGCGGTTGTTATTTTTATGAAGCTAATGTGCCAAGCGGAAATATTATTGGGCTTAACCCATACACTTGGGAAAAGTTGGCAATGAGAAAATTGGGGTTTACTATGTATGCACCTAATAACTATTCGTTGAAATAGGAACTAAGTTTATTGATTTGAGTAGGGTAAAAATGAAAATAAAGAAACTTCTAGGAAGCGCTGTATTGATAGGCAGTATGTTACTTAGTGCAACGGTCTCTGCTACTGGTATCAAAGATTTTCCCCGTGTAGCAGTCATGAACTTCGGTAACAAAGCCATTACCAGCGAAGGTCTTCGTGATACAGATATGAGCTCTGCTACAGAATACGCTATCTATCAACTTTCCGCTAGTGGATGGTTCGATTTGATTGATTATGAACAGCTCAGCACAGTTGCTAAAATGCACAAAATCAACATGACCGGCCTAGTAGATCCGTCTACCACAGTGGCAATGGGAAAATTTCTTGGAGCAGAATACATGATTATCGGTTATGTGACGGGACTGACGGTGAAAGAAAGTGAGACCTCCGTGCAATGGGACAGGGCCAAAGCGGGGAATGCTAAGCACAATGTGACTGCCAATGTGATGGTTCGTATCGTGGACATTGAGACTGGGCGGATTGTGGCAGCTGGTATAGGAAAAGGAAGCTCTGCTAGTACGTCTACGGAAATCAGTTACCAGAAATATAGGAATAAAAAATATAGGAATACAACAGCCGATTCTATTGCAAATAGCATTGGTACGGGAGCAACCTATCTTCCGAGTGAATCAGAAACAAATGAAGGTGGTACATTAGATACCACTACAGATACGACTACCAATACGGATACAGGAAATGGTGTTTTGGAAACGGTACCCAATGTGGGGAACGATATTAGTTTGTATGGCGGCGGTGATTACACTGATGAGGATGCCGTGAATACGGATGATAGCAGTACAAGTGATAGTGGTGACTATATCGAAAATGGGACCGATGGCACTTATGATAGTCCTGTCACTGGCGGTTACGATAGTTCTGGTGATAGCAGTGGTAGTGATAATGACACGGATACCACAGGATATGATTATCAAGAAACGAAAGATTATCGTATCACCATCGGTAGCACCACTGTATCGGATGTGCAAGTACGCAATGCCATTAGTAAGGCAGTCAGAGATGCCATTTATGGGAAAATGGGATTATTGACAACCTTGAACGATGGGAAGCAACTGAAAATAAAGACTGGTTTTTAGGAAAGAGGGGAAATATATGAAAAGAATGGCAGCATTGGCGGTAGCTTTGAGTTTGATGACAGCAACCGCGTGGGCAGAACAGCCGAAAGCAGAGGAATACAGACAGATGATGTCTTCCGGGACATATTATGTAGAGTATGAAAAGGATAGTGTACAAAAGTGCTTAGCAGTCGGAGATGGGAAACGTATGGATTATACGGTATATAGAAACTCTGTGAATCCATTCGCCTTTATTAATCCGATTGCGGGGCTATTTTCTTTGTTAGGTGGAAATAAGAAAGAGCCATCTGCTTTATACATGGATCATAAATATTATCAGTTTCAAGGCGGGAATGAAGCCATTATGGTGGAAGAAAACCAGCTGAATGATGAAAATTTGGATCCAAAGCAAGGATGGAGCAGTTTGCCCTATCGATTGGCATTGCCAGAAGAATTGGTGGTATTTGCTCCAGAAGATGCTTTCAATAGTGTAACGCATTATCAGGTACCTCAGTTTGTGAGTAGTGGACAGACAAAAGGGGCTGCCGTAGTTTTGGACTATGATAAATATTCCCTGCCTGTTAAACGAAAAAATGGCACGGTTCTTTATGAGAAATTATTCTATTTCTATTATAAAGAAGGGGCGTTGCAAGAAATCAAGACGTATATAAAAGCTAATAATAGTAAAGAACAGCCGCTTGGTACAATGAAAATTAAAAAAATTACGCAAGAAATGCCAGCAAGCGCATTGAAAATTCCTAATGGATGTAAAATCTATGCAGCTGGGATTGGGGATATGAACGATTTACTGGATAAGAAAGTTCTGATTGAAGAGTATCAAGCAAAGGAGCAAGGATAAATGAAAAAGATCATAAAAATAGCGACAATGACTGGATGCCTACTCTTAGGTGCTCTCTCTAGCGGAATCAGTGAAGCCAGTAATTTAGATACCTATAGAGATCTTTTGAAAAAAAAGACGTATACCATAAAGTACGTCAACATCACTCCAGAAGAACGAGTAACGAACAAAGATAAAGTTACCTTGACTGGTAGCAATTCCATGAATACAAATCGCGTTAGCCGTCTGCAATACAAACCGCTAGAAAGTGTCATTGTGGCCGATGGGAAGAAACAGTATGAAGAAATTGGCGAAAATGGATTTAATGTTTGCCGCTTGCAAAATGAAAAAGGGACTTATGTATTTACGAAGTATGAAGATGCGGGGAAATGGAATTTCTGGGGGAGTAAGAAAAATACAGTTGTAGCTACTCCGACAAATACAGAAGCCTATTTAGCCCAGGGGGAATCGTTTGGTACTAATGATATGACCCGTGTACTCAATGCGATGCTTCCAGATGACCAGAAAAGTGAAGAGATGAAGAGCTATCAATATGTGGATATGGGATGGCTAGATAATGGGCAAAATTATGTAGATTATCGCTCGACGAGTGGGGACTTGGAAATCATTCGGTATTATTTTGATGAATATACTTTGGTTAAAATTGCATCGGCTCAGTTTAACTATGATGAAAATGGAAACTTAAATGCACGAAGAACCATTATCAAAATTAATGAGTTTTCACCGACGCCCAATCAGGAATATTTGCAACTTCCGGCGGGAATCAAAGACAATACCAAGACCCCAAAGGAGGATGAAAAATGATGAAAAAGAAATTTATCATAGGGGCAGCCATGGTGGTTGCTATGATGCTTCACGGCTTTGGAATGGCAGCTGAAGGAAATCCATCTTGCGTTTTGATGCGGTTTACTGACGACACTCGATATGACAGAGTAGAATCAGCACCTACATTATCCGATTTAGTCATGGAAAAATTATTAAACAGCGGGAAATTTAATTTCAAAGAGACCAAAGTCATAGACCAAGACATGGAGAAAATGCTCTATGACGAAAAGAATGCTATGTTTCAAAATGCACGGTATGCCGTAGATAATGGAAATTATGATGTGCTATTTGAGGGTCCGGGTTTTAGTGAAAATCAGGCAGAAACGATTGCCAGTGCCCAATTAGGGCAAATTGTAAATCCTGAAGTGGTGGGATCTATTGGCAATCAGCACCAGGCAGATTATCTGATTCAGGGAACCATTTTAAATTTAGGCTCAGGGGATTGGATGGATAATCGCGTTGCAAATACAGTGCAATATGCCAGCACTGCCGTAGCCTTGACGGGTAGTCCAGGTGCTGCGAATATGTTAGGCGCGTTGGGACCATTGGCTTCGTTAGCTTCTGCCGTCAATGTAAAGAAGACGGGGGTAGGGGTACAGGCTGACCTTAAACTTATTAAAGTTTCTACGGGAGAAGTCATTTGGAAGAAAACCGTAGTCGGTAAGAATATCCAAAAGCAGTATTCTGTTATCGGAATTAAAGTGGGTAGTGACAAACTCAACAATGAAATGTATTTCAATGCCATGGATCAAACAGCCCAGCTTATTGCAGATGCTTTGATTGCTGATGCTGAATCCGGGAAATTGTTTGTCAAATAGGAGAGCCTATGCTGCGACAGATAGTAGGAACCATCTGCTTTTCTTTATTACTTCCGTGCTATGGTTATGCGATGGCATTGACGAAAAATGATGCAGTGGCTGTCATGGATTTCGGTACTCGGCCGGGAGCCTCTACATATGAAATTAATTTGAACAATGCGGAATATGCTTCCAGTGAATGTATGATAGCGAGCTTAGTGAATAAGCACTGTTTTCAAGTCATGGATAAAGACTTGGTCATGAACCAGCTGAAAGCGGAGCAATTGAATACGACAGGATTGATTGATCCTGATACAGCGAAGCGAATTGGTGAGATTCTCCATACCCGCTATATTATCTATGGCAATGTGGCGAATGTCAGCGTCAGTGATACTGGAGCGGAAGTGATGGGCGGATTTGGAGCAGGCTTGAAAATTAATGTTTGTACGGTGCGCGCGCATATCATTGCAAGGGTCATGGATGTAGAAACGGGAGATATTCTGATGGCCGTCCGCGGAGAAGGCTATTCTAAGAGCAGTTTCATCAATATCAAAGCCGGTCATACCAAGGAAAATGCAAAAGTGCTACAGTTGGGGACGCAAAATGTCACCATGGATAGTGTATATAATGCCATTGCCAAAGCAGCAGATGATATTGCAGGAAAGATGGAAAAGCAGGCATAAGTAGTAGTCCATGAAGGAGGCACTGGTTTATTCATATAAGATTTCATTCTTTGAATGAATCGGAGTCTCCTTTATTTTAAATTCCCAGTGGAAGAAAGCAGAGTGTAGAATGATGAAAATTTCCAATAGAAAAATCCTAGCCTTATTACTAGTGATGCTCATGAGTGGCTCTGGTGGTGTATATGCTGCTAATGCAGGAAATAGAACGGTTACTCGTGTACCTAGACCGAATATGACAAAGAATGTACGTACTCCTAGACCTGTACAAACTGGGAATAATACGAGTGCTCGTAGTGCCAGCAGTACTGCTGCCAGAACTTTTCAATTGAAAGAAGTATTGTATGTAATGATTGGGAATCCGCTCAAAAGTGAAATTCCCATTTATACTTCACTCACCTCTGGTAAGGTAGCCAGATATTTCAATGTGAACGAAGTGGGACATGGGGAAGATAATGCCTATTTCTTAGATATTTATATATATAACAATGGGTATGCGGAGGTTACATACTTTGATAAACAATACAAGGACAGAAAGATTTATGTGAAAGCATCCGATTTAAGTATGGGTTCTGGTGTTTTTAGAGTCAATAATTTACCCGTGCGAACAGCATCGGTTTCCACTCCGTTATATACAGATGCGGCAAAAAGCAAAGTGATGTACAACATAAACCCAGGGCGTACTTATAAGGTACTGGCTCAGCAAGGAAATATGCAACAGATTTACTCTTATGGGAAAGGACAATATAGTGCGATCGGTTGGATAAGTATAGCTTCTAGTTCCAATGAGAGCACTAATGGTTCTCGTATTTCCAGTACGGGATTACGGGGAGACATCAATGGTGATGGACAAGTCAATAGCAATGACTTAGCACTCCTTAAGCAATATCTGAATAATAGCTCTGTAACCATCAATAAGGCCGATGCGGACATGAATAATGATGGTGCGATTGATGTGGCTGATTACAACTCCTTGGTCTATTTTTTGAATCCACGGCAGCCTATTTTGAAGGGGGATGTGAATGGCGATGGAAAGATAGATGAAACTGACTACAAGCTACTGAACCAATTTATTAGTGGACAAAAAGTATCTAATTTTTATCATTACAATGCAGATATGAATAATGATAAAAAGTTTACGACTACAGATTTATCACAATTACGTAGCAAAGTGCATGTGACACCTTCTCGAATCGGTATAAAAGAAGGATTATATTCTATTCAACCGATGTGTGCTCCAAATGCAGAATTGACTGTTTATAATGCTAGCAAAAATCTAAGTACACCAGTTGTTATCTCTAGTCAAGGTTCAGGTAACCAAACAACAAAGAGTCATCAGAAATGGTTTGTGGTGAGTGTAGGAAATGGCTATTACAAAATCACGGCAGAAAACTCTGGTTTAGCTTTGAATAATCATAATGGAGCCAATGTGAATGGAAATCCTATAAGCATATATACCTATAGTGGTTTTTGTCAGGAGTTTGCATTTTATGATGCCGGAAATGGATACTATATTATTCAACCTAAAAATGTGAGCGGTGTACTTGATGTAGCCGGTGGCGGTAATGCGAATAATACGAGAGTGCAGCTATATCAATATAATGGATCAGCAGCGCAGAAATGGAGGTTGGTGCCAAGAAATCGTGGCGTAGATCCAGATCCGCCTAAACCATATCAGACATGGGAAGCAACCCCAAAACGAACCTGCAAAGTATACACCAATTCTGCATTGACACAGAGAACACCTGGGGTCAACGAATATGTAGATACTAGCGATCCGGTAACGGTTTTAGGGGAGGAAGGAAATGCCTATTATATTCGGTATAAAGCTAGGTCTGGGTATAAAGAACGTTGGGTAACGAAGGATATCTTTAAAGACCCTGAACCTATTCCTAATGATCTAGCTGCTAAGTTTAAGAGCTTACAAGGAAAATATCCAGCAGGAACTAAATATCTGAAAAACTATTGCAGTGATGGATATGAGGCGAAAGAGTGCCATGGATATGCATTGCAGTTGCGAATTGATCTTACTGGGAAAAATCCAATGAAAAAATGCCGAAAAATCAAAGATAGGAATGCTATTAATAACTTACAGGCAGGAGATTTAATCAGATATAGAAATGATGGACATACCATTCTTGTGACAGCCGTCAATGGGGAAGATGTTACTTATACGGATTGTAATTGGAATCATGACAAGGCAATCAGATGGAATGTACATATTACAAAGCAGAAGCTCAGGGATAATTTCCACGTATATTCTGGAAGCAATGATTATGTAATGAAGTATAACGGTTGATGCAAGAGGTTCTTTAGTTTGAGAAACATATGAATGATAACGAAAAAATGAGTGATAACGAGCGCCTTGCTAAAAAGATGCGCGAAGCCTATGAGGATGTGTACGCACTGAAGGAGAAATACCATGTGACCTACCGCCTCGCCTCCTACATGCTCGCCCTCTCCCGCGTCGTAGAAGCGGAGAAGACCAGAGGATTCTTAGGATAAGGGAATCGGGTGCAACGGGTTCCTTTTGGCATACATAAACGCCGTATCACATGGAGTGATACGGCGCTTTGACGTAATACTCGAATTGGTTTGCAGTCCCTAGTTCCTGCTCCCGTGTAAAGAAATTGTAAATTTCCTGCAGAAAAGGATGCCTGATTGTGGTAAAATCAGGAAAGAAACATACTCACAGGCTGAGAAGCCAAACCCATCGCCGCGGCCTATGAGCACACGGCGATCTTTTTCTGTAAGGAGGAACATGATGAAAGCTTGGAAGAAAGGCTTGATCGCAGCAGCGGCTCTCGGGCTGTCTTTAGCTATGCTGACCGGTTGCGGCAGTGATAAGAAGGACGCAGGCAGCACGGCAGCGAAGCCCGGCGCACAGATCGTCCAGGTGAAGAGCGAGAAGGAAGCCGATCTCATCGAAGCAGCGAAGAAGGAAGGCGTGGTGAAGGTTTACTCCATCACCAGCCGCGTATCCAAGGCAGGGGCTGCATTTGAAAAGAAATACGGGATCAAGGTGGAAGCCAGCAACATGAAAGACTTCGAGCTGATTGACAAGATTTCCACCGAAGCAAAAGCGAATGCGAATGGCGCAGATATGGTCATCGCGCAGGACTCCGGCCGTGTATACGGAGAGCTCATCGCGCAGGGTTATCTCCAGAACTACATTCCGGCCGACCTCAAAGACAAGATCCCGGCGGAGAACCAGACACCGCTCGTCTTCGCCTATATGAACAAAGTCCTGGTCTACAACAACGAAAATGGAAAAGCGGCTCCGATCACGAATATCTGGCAGCTCACTGAACCGTCCATGAAGGGCAAATTCTTCTTCAAGAGTCCGATGCAGGAAGGCATCAATGCGAATTTCCTCACCATGCTGACGAAGCCGGAAGTGGCGGATCAGCTGGCAAAATCCTATGAAGAGCAGTACAAGAAGAAACTGGAGCTCACCACGCCGAATGCAGGCTACGAATGGATCAAGATGGCCTTCTCGAATGGTCTTGTCATGGGTTCCTCCGATACGTCCATGACGGAATCCATCGGCGTCAAAGGGCAGGATATGAATGGCGTCGGTCTTCTCAACTACTCGAAGCTCCGCTACGCGGAAAAGAAGAACCTCGCAGCAGCAGCAGCGGATAATGTGGTGCCGTTCTGTGGCTTCTACTATCCGGAATACGTGCTGCTTGTGAAGGATGCCAAGCACCCGGCAGCGGCGAAACTCTTCACCCAGTTCCTTTTGACCGAGGAAGGCTTCCAGAGCTGGTCGCATGATATGGGGACCTACTCCGGCAATACTTCGATCCCGGTCGCTAAGGGTGACAAGCCGCTCGCTGAATGGAAGAAGATCATGGTCGGCGATGATCCGCAGTACATCTTCGAACATCGCGCTGAGGTCGAAGAATTCCTGAGCAAACTGATGTAGCTTTTTACAATCAGCAGACGGCAGCGTGTTGTCTGCTGATTTGCTTTTTGGGGAGGCAGGGGTCGTCTATGGGGCGCATCATCCCTTGATTGTGGATGAGATTCTGCGATTAAGGAAACACTGATTAAATCGTTGTCAGATTTTACTCTTGAGTTTTTAGGCATAGCGAGGAATAACCTGACGCGAATAGCGAGCTATTTAAGGAAGGCTATGACGAAGCTATGCATAAAAATTCTTGTAAAATCTGATTCTGCGATTTAATCAGCGTTTTCTTAAATCGGCGTTTCCTAAATTCCTAGCCACTCCCTATAACTATCAACCAAGGAAACATGTTATGACTTTTTCTATGAAACTGCGGATGTTTTTCCGCAAACCGTACAACGTCATCCTGGTGCTGCTGTTTGCAGCGCTGATCCTTTTGACGTTTCTGCCGCTGCTCTCCATCGTGCTCGACACGGTGACGGTGCACTCCTCGGAAGTGATGCGTATCCGCGGCTCGCATGCCGGGGATTTCACGGACTATCACTGGACGAAAGTGCTTCTGGACGGCACGACGAGCATGAGCATTTTCTACAAACCGCTCTGGAATACCGTGCTCATCTCGCTTTCGACCTGCGCAATCGCCATTTTCTTCGGCGGCGGCATGGCATGGCTCATCACGCGGACAGATATCAAGTATAAGCCCTTCCTCTCGGCGCTCTTCGTCGTGCCTTACATCATGCCATCGTGGACGCTGGCGCTCGCGTGGCTGAACTTTTTCAGAAATTCTCTCGTGGGTGGTGTGCCTGGGCTCTTTACGGTTTTGACCGGTATCCCGACACCGAACTGGTTCGCCTATGGCTTTTTCCCGATTTCCATTGTGCAGGGCCTCCACTATGCGCCCTTCGCCTACATCCTGATCGGCGGCATCCTGAAACACATGGATGCGAGCCTCGAAGAAGCGGCGCAGCTCCTGCACGCATCCCGCTGGCAGATCATGAAACGCATCACGCTTCCGATGGTGAAGCCGGCGCTGCTCTCGACCTTCCTGCTGGCCTTTTCCAGCTCGATGAGTGCTTTCGCAGTGCCCGCCTTCCTGGGAGCGCCCGTGCGCTACCACGTGCTGACGACGCAGCTCTATCGCACACTGCAGGGGCTGAATCCTGGCTATGGCTATGTGATGGCGCTGATTCTCATCCTGATCGGTGTCGCTATCATGATGGTGAACCAGAAAGTATTGAGTGGAAGGAAATCCTATACCACCATCACCGGCAAGAGCGCCAATGTCTCGCTCATCCCGCTTCGCGGTCTGCGCCTGCCGATTTCTCTCCTGCTTGCCCTTCTCCTCGTGTGCGTGACTGTCGTCCCGCTCATCACCTTTGCGGTAGAGTCTTTCATCGTTGAGCCTGGGAATTATTCGCTGAGCAACTTCAGCACTGTCTTTTGGATCGGAGACGGAGCGACTGACATCGCAAATGGCGAGCCGGGTATCCTGAAGAATCACAGCATTTACAATGGTCTTCTGAACAGCTTCCTGCTGTCCGTCATTTGTGCATTCCTGACAGGGACCATCGGGCTTCTTGCGGGCTATGCCATTGTACGGAAGAAAGGTACCTGGCTCTCGGCGGCCGTGAATCATCTGACCTTCTTCCCGTACCTTATCCCGAGCATGGCTTTTGGTGCGATTTACCTCTCCATGTTCAGCAACCGCCACGGCCCGATCCCGGCGCTGTATGGCACCTTCGCGATCCTCGCTCTCATTGGTACGGTGAAATACCTGCCCTTCGCATCCCGGGCGGGCGTGAATTCTATGCTGCAGCTCGGAAATGAAATCGAAGAAGCCGGTATCATCATGGGAATCAGCTGGTGGAAACGCATGATCCGCATTATCATCCCGATCCAGAAGACCAGCATCCTCTCCGGCTATCTCCTGCCCTATATTTCCTGCATGCGAGAACTTTCGCTCTTCATCCTGCTGATTTCCCCATCGACTGCTGTCCTGACGACCATGCTCTTCCAGTATAACGAAAAAGGCTGGAATCAGTACGCGAACGCGATCAACCTTCTGATCGTCCTCGTCGTCCTTCTCTCGAACTGGGTCATTAATAAACTCACCGGCGCCTCGATCGATAAGGGGATCGGATGAATCGATGAGGAAGGTTGGTAGCGGCTTCGCCGCGGAGTATAGATAGTGGCGATGCCCGAAACTGATATATAATCAGCGCTCCCTTACGTCACGGAGCGCGAGTCGCAAATTCACTAACAAATCACATGAGGTACTTCTATGCCTGAAATTATATTAAAAGACATCACAAAAATGTACGGATCGTCCACTGCGGTGGACCATCTGAATCTGTCCATCGATGACCGTGCGTTTATCACACTACTTGGACCATCCGGTTGCGGAAAGACGACCACGCTCCGCATGATCGCGGGGCTCGAGACGCCGACGAGTGGCGAAATTTCCATCGATGGGAAAGTGGTCTTCTCATCAGAGAAAGGGATCAATGTCGCACCGGAAAAGCGCGGCGTCGGTTTCCTTTTTCAGAACTACGCCCTCTGGCCGCACATGACAGTGTATCAGAATATCACCTTTGGTCTGGAAAATCTGAAGTGGGATAAGTCGAAAATCAAAGCTCGAGCGGATGAGCTGATGGATATGTTGAAAATCAAGGAATACAGCGACCGCTACCCAGCTGAGCTATCTGGCGGGCAGCAGCAGCGCGTCGCCATCGCACGCACGCTTTCGACCGGTCCGCGCATCCTCCTCATGGATGAACCGCTCTCGAATCTGGATGCGAAGCTCCGTATGGAGATGCGCTCCGAGCTGAAGCGCCTTCATATGGAAACAGACTCGACCTTCGTCTATGTCACCCATGACCAGCTCGAAGCGATGACGCTTGCGACGAAGATTTCCCTCATGAAGAAGGGCGTCCTTCAGCAGTACGCGCCGCCGCTTACCATTTATAAAGAGCCGGCCAATGCGTTCGTTGCAGACTTTATTGGAAATCCGAATATCAACCTCGTACCTGTCAACGTGCGCGAGGCAGGAGAGAAAGAGCTCATGCTCGCGCTGGGCGCACACACCCTGACTTTCGTGGCGCGTGAGGCTGTCCAAGCGAAAACAGGAGACAAGCTGCTCCTAGGCATCCGACCTGAGCATGTCACCATCGATCCGTCGGGCACTATTGAGGCGAAAGTCTACTCTGCCCTTCCGAGCGGTATGGAAACCGTTGTGAAGCTGGATGTGGGCGGCTTCCTTTTGACCTCCGTCGTCTTTGGCGATGTGGATTTCCAGATGAATCAGAGGGTGAAGATCCGGATTTCTTCTGATAGGAATCATCTCTTTGCCAATGATGAAGAAGGAATGCGTCTGGCGAGCGGGACAGTGAAATAGCGAAAAGATAAGGATTCATACTTCTCACCAAGTCCCAAAGTTGACAAATTGCAATACTAGTCCCCAGTCACTAGTCACCAGTTACTAGTCCCCAGCCCATCAATCAAAAACCGCCAGCCGAAAGGCTGGCGGTTTTATGATGCCGAGATTAGTTGAAGAGCTCGTCTGGAAGGACCTTGTTCTTTCCTTCTTCAATGGTGAAGACGGAAGCGAGGAGCTTCTTGGAGTAAGGATCTTTCGCCTCTCTGAGGTCGTGAATCTTTTCTACGACTTTGCCATGCTGCATGATGACGATGTTGTCGCAGAAGCTGTTTGCGAGAGCAAGGTCATGGCAGATGAACATGTAGGCCACGTGGGTCTCTTTCTGCAGACGATTCAGCAGATCGAGGACTGTCTTCTGGACGGATACGTCGAGAGCAGAGGTGGCTTCGTCGCAGACGATGATCTCCGGCTCAAGGACCAGAGCACGTGCGATAGCGATACGCTGGCGCTGGCCGCCGGACATGTTGTTCGGATAGCGATCGGCGAAATCTTCGGGAAGATCGACCAGACGAAGCATTTCCTTCGCCTTGGCTTCGACATCCTTTTTATCGATCATGCCGAAGTTTTCGAGCGGTTCACAGATGATCTCCTTGACGCGCTGCTTCGGATTGAAAGCGGTGGAGGGGTCCTGAAAGACCATCTGGATGGATTTGCGGTGCTGGCGGAGGGCTTCGCCTTTGAGATCTGTGATGTCTTTGCCGTGGAAAATGATTTTCCCGCTGGTCATGGGGTAAAGACGGGTCAGCATCTTGGCAAGGGTGGACTTGCCGGAGCCGGATTCCCCGACGATACCGACGGTCTCCCCTTTGTGGATGGTGACATTGACGTTTTCAGCGGCATGGAGCTTCTTACCGTCACCGAGGTCGAAGACCTTGCAGATATCGACCATCTGGAGGATTTCTTCTCCGTAGTTTTTCATGCGTCTTCGCCTCCCATCTTTGGAACAGCCGCAAGGAGCATACGGGTGTATTCTTCCTTCGGGTGATAAATGACATCTTCAGCCTTGCCGTATTCGACGACGCGGCCCTTCTTCATGACCATGATGTAGTCTGCCATGTAGCAGGATACACCCATGTTGTGGGTGACGATGATGATAGCGGTATTCATCTTGTCACGGACATTCATCATTTCTTTGACGATGATGGCCTGGTTTGTGACGTCCAAAGCGGAGGTCGGTTCATCGGCCAAAAGGAGCTTAGGCTTCATGGCCATCGCCATAGCGATGCCGACACGCTGGCGCATACCGCCGGAAAGCTCGTAGGGATAGCATTTCAGGATGTGCTCCGGGTTCGGAAGGCGCACCATTTCGATCATGGAAATCATCAGGTCATGGGCTTCCTTGTCGTCCTTGATGCCATGGACGGCGAGGAATTCACGGAATTCGGTGCCGATGGTGCGGATCGGATTCATCATAGCGCCGCTGTCCTGGAAAATCATGGAGACGTCTGTGCCACAGAGTGCGCGATGCATTTCAGGAGTCTGCTTCTGGGTATCTTCGCCTTCAAGAATGACCTGACCTTCCGCTATATGACCGCCGCCGGGCAGGACGTGCTGGATAGCACGGATGACGGTGGTTTTCCCTGAGCCGGATTCGCCGACGATGGCAAGAATCTCGCCCTCATCCAGGTTGAATGTGACGCCCTGAACGATGGGGGGCTTGTCGCCGTAGGCAATTCCCAGGTTTTTGACTTCTAATAGCATGAAAGTCTCCTTGTAAAAATAGTAAGCAGTAAGCAGTAGGCAGCAAACCGCAAATGGCTGGCCGCCTACTGCTTAGAGCAAACTGCTGGCTAAACAAATTATTTTGCCGGAGTGATGTCCTTGGTGATCCAGTAGTAGTCGCACGGTTTGATGTCCGCATGTTCTACGGCTTTGCTGGAAATCATATTGGTCTGCGGGTAGCCGAAGACGAGGGTCGCAGCGTCATCCTGGATGATCTTCTCCATCTTGATGATGATGTCTCTACGCTTAGCTGGGTCGAATTCGGAAGCCAGCTGATCGGAGAGTGCATCGTATTCCGGGTTGGAGTAGCCGGAGCCGTTCTGCGGGTTGGAGCCGTTGGTGTTGGTCTTCCAGTACATGTTGATGAAGACTTCCGGATCGCCTGCCTGTTCGGAGAGAACGTTGGAGATCAGGAGGTCATATTCGCCGCGGGTGCCGATGCCGTCGAGGACGTTGTAGTCGACGTTCTTCAGGTTGACTTTGATGCCGACTTTCTTAGCGTCAGACTGGGTAGCTTCTGCGAAGAGCGGGAGTTCTGCACGGCCGGAGTAGAAGATGAAGTCGAGTTCGAGCGGCTTGCCGTCTTTGTCGACATAGCCATCGCCGTCGGTATCTTTCCAGCCTGCTTCTTCGAGGAGTTTCTTTGCATTTTCTACATTGGTCTTATCCGGATAGGATTTGCTGAGTTCATCGAAGCCGAAGTCAAGGGACGGCGGAAGGAGCGGGCCGCCAGGAGTGAAGGTGTCTTTCAGGAGGACCTTGCAGTAGGTGTCGCGGTCGAGGGACTGGATCAGTGCCTGACGGACTTTCTTATCAGCGAGCGGCTTGCCTTCTTTCACGGAGAGGCGGGCGAGTACGTCACGGATGGAGGAAATGGTGGAGGTGGTGAATTTCTTCTGGTCGGAGAAGAGCTGCATGTCGCCAGGTGCTACGTTGACAGCCACATCGATCTCACCCTTCTGCAGAGCCATAGCACGGGTATTCGGGTCGTCGATGGTGTTGACGATGGTGTGCTTGAATGGAACAGCTGCGTAATAGTTCGGGTTTGCATCGAGTTCGGTCTTTGCTTTGGAGAAGGACTTGACCATGTATGGACCGGTGCAGACCGGACCCTGTTTTGCAAAGTCTACTTTGCCGTCGGAAGCGACATCGACGATGATGAAGAGCGGATCGCCAAGCATGCCCGGGAGGGTAGCGACCGGCTTCTTGGTGTAAATGGTGACGTTCTGGCCGTCAGCGGTGATGTGGTCGAGTTCGAACATCGCTTTCGCACGCGGTGCTTTTGCGAAGGTACGTTCAATGGATTTCTTGACAGCTTCGCCGGTGACCGGGGTGCCGTTGGAGAATTTAATGTCTTTGATCTTGAAGGTCCAGGACATCTTGTCGTCAGAGACTTTCCAGCTTTCAGCGACCCATGGTTCTGCATTCATCTTGTCATCGAAGTGAACGAGACATTCACCGATGCCGTAACGCATGACCTGCCAGCCGAAGTAGTTGTCGGTCGGTTCGAGGCTGTCTGCGAAGTTCGTAACGCCGACAGTCAGGGTGTCCTTCGGACCTTTGGAGGCATTGCCGGAGTCACCGCCGCAGCCGGAAAGACCAAAAGCCATGAGAGCAGCTGCTGCAAAGAGGGCACCTTTTTTGTAAATAGATTTCATCGTGTACGCTTCCTTTCGGGTAAATGATATAAAAAAATAATGAGAATAAACATGAGTTAGTGCTTAGTGACAAGTGTCTTGTGGCTAGGGATTAGGGACTAGGGACTTACATACCACTTTCGGGCATCGCCCTACAGGCTAACCCTGAACCTTGAACCTTATCCTTCATTTCTCGGGTCAAGGACATCGCGGAGGGAGTCGCCCCACAGGTTGAAGACGACGACGGTGATGAAGATGGAGAGACCCGGGAAGAACATCAGCCATGGAGCTGTCTGGAGCTGCTGACGGCCTTCATTCAGCATGAGGCCCCATTCCGGAGCCGGCGGCTGGCTGCCGAAGCCGAGGAAGGAGAGTCCGGCAAGCTCCATCATCATGGCGCCGATATCAGCAGCCGCGGTGATGACCATGAGCGGGAGAATGTTTGGAAGGATGTGGATCCAGAGGATATGCACTGCGGAACCGCCGGATACGACAGCCGCATCGACGAATTCACGGCGCTTGATCTTGAGGACCATGGAACGGGAGAGGCGGGCATACTTGGTCCATGTGACCGCAGTCAGTGCGATCATCGCATTGACGAGGGAGCCGCCCATGATACCGGCGATGGCGATCGCAAGGATGACGCCCGGGAAGGAGATCATCATATCAGCGATACGCATGATGACGATATCGACGATGCCGCCGAAGTATCCGGAAATGATGCCCATCGTGGTGCCTACGACGAAGATGCAGGCGACGAGGGCGATGACGGAGGTCAGGGAGTAGCTCGCGCCGTAGAGGATACGGGAGAGTACGTCACGTCCGAGCTTGTCTGTGCCGAAGAGATGCGCCGCAGACGGTGCCTGGTTCGCATCCTTCATGACAGCGGAGAGCGGGTCATAAGGAGCGATGACAGGAGCAAGGAATGTGATCGCCAGAAGAAGGACGACCAGAAGAGAGGTGAAGCGGAAGGCTTTATTTTCTTTGAAGCCTTTGACTAAGCTTTCCATATCAGTGACCTCCCTTTCTGAGTCTTGGATCGAGACGGTTGTAGGACAGGTCGACGATGAGGTTGATCATCATGTACATGAAAGCGATCCAGAGAACGATGGCCTGTACGGTCTGGAAGTCACGGTAGGTGATGGCCTGTACGACCATGTAGCCCAGACCCGGCCAGGAAAATACGATTTCTACGACAGCGGCACCGCCCAGAAGAGAGCCGAAGGCCAGACCGAAGAGGGTGACCAGCGGGAGGAGGGCATTCGGCAGGACTTCACGCCAGAGGATGTGGCTTTCCGAGAGGCCGCGGGCACGTGCGCCCATGACATAGTCCTGATGCAGTTCTTCGAGCACCGTGGCACGTACCTGACGGGTGTATTTCGATGCCATGACGATGCCCAGGGTGCACATCGGCAGGATCAGATTTTCGAGCGAAATCGAACCACCGACGATCGGGAAGAGGGAAAGCTTCAGTGCGAAGATCCAAAGGAGCATGAGGCCCATCCAGAAGTTCGGGACGGAGACACCGGCAAAGGTGCAGCCGCGGACGAGGTAGTCAAACCAGGTATTCTGCTTGACAGCGGTATAAATGCCGAGCGGAATGGAGAAGACCAGCATGAAGAGGGAGGAGGCCAGCGCCAGAATGACGGATGCAGGGAGGGCTTCCATGACTGCATCAATGACCGGCTTCTTCATCATGAAGGAGAAACCAAAATTACCCTGTACGACTCTGCCGAGCCAGTCCAGGTACTGCAGAAGGAACGGCTTATCCAGACCCAGTTCATGGCGGAGTGCGTCGATCTCTACCTGACTAACAATAATATCTTCATTACCGGCGATCATCTGCCTGACGGGGTCACCCGGAGCGAGCATGATCAGACAGAAGGTAATGAAGCTGATGCCGATCAAGACGAGAACCATCTCGCCCAATCGCATCCCAAGCTGCTTCATTGACAAACTCATCATCTCCAATTTCTTGATAATATAAAATGGTATAAAGACTGGGATTTTATCATCTGTGTTTTTCCCCTGCCGATGCGACGGGAGAGCCGTTTTTTCGCTGTCTCACGCGGCGGCGAGGAGAGAGCTCTTCGCTGGCTCTTACGAACCCGTCACTTTCGATGGCTCTTGAAAAAAAGCATCAAAAAACAAGGTCGGGAAGGGGACCTTGTTGGCTTAATGATA
>OIZH01000055.1_pt1 | contig 23186 bp, 19 predicted proteins | sample 1588511 | NCBI WGS metagenome assembly OIZH01 (sample SAMN03283237) | human gut metagenome | biome: human-associated habitat; material: feces | host: Homo sapiens | place: Peru | collected 2012
GTCTTAATATGAAACGCGGCGAAAAACTTTTTGGTACTCACTGCGCTTCGGGTATGCACGGGGGAAAAATTTTTGTAAGAGGCTCGTTCCCTAAGGAAAATCTTTCGCCTAACATAAAGGTCTCCGACCTTTCCGATGAGGATAAAAAGGAACTTGATTCTTATGTAAAAAAGTATTGTAAATATTTTGATGCAGATTACGATAAGATTATGGCAAAACCGTTTAAGAAACTCTCGCCGCTGTCGTCAAGACCTTATGCAAATCTTTATACGCCTAATTGAGCAGATGATTTTTGCTTAATTAAAGATTTAATAATCAAAGTTGACTTTGAGGGGGACGATAAAATATGTTTAACAGTATTCACGAGGAGTGCGGAGTTTTCGGTATATTTATGCCTAAAACCTGCAATATAGCCGAGGATGTTTACCTCGCTCTCTATGCTCTTCAACACAGAGGACAGGAAAGTTGCGGCATTGCGGTAAATGATGACGGAGTATTTACTCATTTTAAGGGCGACGGTTTGGTGCCCGATGTTTTTACAAAGCAGAGACTTGACGGACTCGGCAAGGGCAATATTGCGATAGGCCATGTAAGATATTCCACAACCGGCGGAAAGAATGTGAATAACATTCAGCCCATTGTTATAAGGCATATTAAGGGCAATCTTGCGGTTGCGCATAACGGCAATCTCGTCAATGCGGATGAAATTCGCCGCAGTTTTGAACTAAAGGGCGGTATCTTTCACGGCACCAGTGATACGGAATCCATTGCATATACCATCAGCGCAAACAGGCTGAATTCAAAAAGCACCGAGGAGGCAATCGAAAAATCGCTCTCCCAGATTAAGGGCGCATATTCCTGTGTTGTTATGACCGCAACGAAATTGATTGCTTTTCGTGACGAAAACGGATTCAGACCTCTGTGCATAGGAAAAACGCAGGACGGCGGCTGGTGCGTGAGCAGCGAATCCTGCGCCTTGGATACTCTCGGTGCGGAGTTTGTGCGTGATGTTTTGCCGGGCGAAATCGTAACGATAGATTCCGACGGCGTACATTCAAATAAGACTCACTGCAAAAATAAAGGCAATGTATGCGTATTTGAATACATTTATTTTGCACGCCCCGACAGCACTATTGACGGTGCTTCTGTGGAGCAGGCAAGAATAAGAGCCGGAGAGTTCTTGGCAGAGGAAAGCCCTGTTGATGCGGATATTGTTATCGGTGTTCCCGACAGCGGTCTTGATGCGGCTCTCGGCTATTCGAGACAAAGCGGAATACCTTATGCCATAGGCTTTGTGAAAAACAGATACATAGGCAGGAGTTTCATTCAGCCGTCCCAAAAACAAAGGGAAAGTGCCGTAAGAATTAAACTGAATGTTATCAAAGAAAATATAAAGGGCAAGAGAGTAATTATGATAGACGATTCTATCGTAAGAGGAACCACTTGCGCAGCTATTGTAAATCTCTTGCGTGAAGCAGGGGCAAAAGAGGTGCATATGAGGGTGTCCTCTCCGCCGTTTAAGCATCCGTGCTATTTCGGCACCGATGTCGACGATGAGGAAAATCTCATCGCCTGCAAATATCCCACCGTTGATGAAATCGCAAAGGCAATAGGCGTTGATTCTTTGGCTTATCTCTCGGTTGACGCTACGTATAAATTGGCTCAAAACGCTTCTGTCGGATTTTGCAACGGTTGCTTTACAGGCAATTATCCCATTGCCGTGCCTAAGGTAAAGTTTAAGGATAAGTTCGAGCAGAAGATGAACAGAATGTCCGTGCTTGATTAGAAATATATTAATGTTGCTTTTGTTTATAATTAAATGTTAAAAGCAGGCTGACGAAAAAAGGCTTCCGTCATATTCAGACGGAAGCCTTGATTTTTTTATTCTTGTTTGTCTTTTTTATGATTGTTTCCGACTCTTGACCAGTCTACAAGAACGTGGTTATTGTAGAAGTTACTGCGTTTTTCAAGTTCTGTATTTACAAAATCCGTGCCGTCATGCTCGAATAATGTCGGCGTTTCGGAGAAAAGATTTGTACCGATACCGAGTCTGTCACCCGGAATATCAACGCCTATGCTCGCAAGCATTGTCGGGAACATATCAAATGTTGCCCATTCACGGTTGTTAAATCTGTCGGCTTTTGCTGATGTGCAGTTTGGTGACGGATTGAGAATAAGATTAAAGCAGGTGCGTCTGTAATCGGGGTCGAAGTCCTTAAAGAAATTCTGGTCCATGCTCAAGTGGTCGCCGTTAATAACAATAGTGGTGTTTTCGTAAAACGGCTGTTCCTGAATCCAACGAACGAATTTAGCGGTTTGAGCCTGACTGTAAAAGATAACATTTGCATATTGCTTATCAAACGGCGTTTCGGCATTTTCGGAAAGATAGCCGTCGGGGAAGTGCGTGTCTGCGGTTTCCATAGCGAAGTAGAACGGCTTGTCCTCGTTTGCAAGTCGGGTGATTTCATCCTTTGCAAATTCGTATAGCTTGTCGTCCTCATAGCCCCACCAAACATGGTAGTCCGGAGGAACAAGACCATTATCCCTTGCATATTGTGCGTCCATTATTTTGTAGTCGCCGTGCTCTTCAAAGAGATATCTGAGTCCGCCGAAATTTGCGTCTGCGCCGAACATTACAGTTTGATTATATCCTTGCTCCTTGAGTATATCACCGATTGTTGTGGCACCCGGAAGGAAGTTGTTTGCAGTACCGTACTGGTTACGGTCTGCCGGAACTTTCATAGGCATACCGCTTGCCATATTAACCATTGATGCGATTGACCAGTTGGCACCTGTTGAATGGCCGTTACCGCCGAATTGTCCTTCGGGACGGTCGGAGAAATTGTATCCCTCTTTTGATAATTTTTCAAGGTCGGGGAGCAGGTTAGTGTCCATATATCCGCCGAGGTCCTTTGAAAAATACGAGTTCTCCATGGATTCAAGATAAATGTGGATAAGGTTACGCTTCTTTTCGGGGAAGGTCATGTTTACGGTGTTCGGGTCTGCAAAATTATCCTCAATATATGTTGAACTGTCTGTGTAAGCGGAAATTAATTTTTGAAGCGAAAGTTTTTCAACACCGAACATAACGCCGCCCGAAAGCATTACGATTGATAAAATAAGCGCCGTGATTCTTCTGCCGAGTCCCGAAAAAACGACCTTTGACTTTTTGCCGAGGGTGTATGTGATTTTTCTCGGCGAAAAAGCAAATATCGCAAATAAAACCGTTACAGCTGCTGTCGTTAAAACAGGACCTTGGAACATGGTTATCATAACCTCTTCGCTCGTTCCGCCCGTGTCCGAATTAAGGTTTATCAGCATTTGGTCGGGTGTAAGACCCGCAAATGTTTGAGTCGACCAAATCGATGCGGAAACTGCGGCGGCGGAAAGTGCCGCAAAAAGGGTAGCAATAATGCGGATTATCCATGCGCCTGCCTTGCGCTTTGGCTTGTCCTCTTTTGAAAAGGTAAGCACTCCGTTTACAACGGCACTGCAAAACAGAAATACGAGACCTACCGCTATAACCAGTGCAAAAAATTCAAACGGATATTTTTTGCTGTGCTCGGCAGGTAAAAATAAATTAGGTATTTTGAATACCAAAGACATAAGTGCAAGCGATGTTATGTTGCTCACGATTATGTCTCTTATCATTATGCCGATACAGTTCTTTACATTCTTTTTGCGTATGAGCCAAACTATGTCGGCAACGCCTAAAAGGACTCCTGCCAAAATTCCCATAAACCAAAACATATTAAATCTTCCTCTCTCATTGTTTTACTAAAATTTTAACACACTCTTATATCGGATTTTAACATATAAATGTTCTGTTTGCAAGTGAATAAAATAATTGTATGATTACAATTTTGTAAGAAGTTGTTTTTATCTTTGTGTTTCTCTGCTTTTTGCGGCAGTATAATTTACAATTTATTCTTTGAATAAAAACGGTTATTATGATAAAATGAAAAAAAGTCGAAAGGATATTTTATGAAATTTATTAAGCAATTCAGTATAAAAAATTTTATTATGCTCTTTATAGCCGGTGTGATTAATTCTGTCGGGGTTACTTTGTTTCTTCAGCCCGTAAGGCTTTACGACAGCGGAATTTCGGGCACTGCAATGCTTTTGTCCCAAGTTACGCCCGATTGGATGTCGCTGTCTGTTTTTCTTATTGTACTGAATATTCCGATTTTTCTCTTCGGCGCAAAAAAGCAGGGATGGGTTTTTACCGTTTATGCTCTGTTTGTTGTTGCAATTTATTCGCTCAGCGCATGGGTGATTACGGATGTTTTGCCTGTTGATGTTACGAGCTTTTCGCCGCTTGCACGGGACGACTTGTTTTTGTGCGCTGTGTTCGGCGGTTTTATCTCCGGTGTCGGCAGCGGTCTTGCCATTCGCTACGGCGGAGCCATGGACGGTATCGAGGTACTGTCCGTTATATTTGCAAAGCGACTCTCAATGTCGGTGGGAACCTTTGTAATGATATATAATGTTATTCTTTATGTTATCTGCGGTATAGTGCTTAAAAGTTGGATTTTGCCGCTTTATTCGATAGTTACCTACGTGGTCGCTCTAAAGGTGATAGATTATATTGTTGAGGGCTTTGACCGCTCAAAGTCCGCTATGATTATTACCACAAAGCATGACGAGATATGCCGTGCTTTGTCTGAGGAATTCGGAAACGGTATAACATTTTTTGATGCAAAGGGCTATTATTCCGACAAAGAACGCACGGTAATTTACTTTGTACTCAACAGATTTCAAATCGGACAGATGAAAAATATCGTTCACTCAATAGATGAAAATGCGTTTATTTCCATAAGTGAGGTCGCCGACGTGTTCGGCTCATCGCTTAAATCGGATAAGTAATAAAAATACCCGAGCGGCTTGTTGCACTCGGGTTTAATATATTATGTATGCGATTTATTAATCCGTAAAGTATTTGTTTGCGCTCTCGCTCATGGAGTATTCCGAGTCCGAGCCTATTATGACATGGTCTATCAGCTTAAAACCGACGGAGTTAAATATCTCCTTGGCATTTACCGTAAAGTTGAAATCCTGAAGTGACGGATTGGAGTCGCCGTCAGGGTGATTGTGCATTATGATTATGTATTTCGGCTGTTCGTACATTACCGCCTTAATCAGTTCCGACGGACTTACCTGAGAAAAATTCGCACCGCCGTGCGAAATGACGGAACTTGAGATGATGTCCATATTTTTATCGAGATTTATTACGGCAACAGCCTCCGTTTTTTGCGTTCTGAGCAGGTTTGCACCGTATGTTTTTCGTGCGTCAAACGACGACAGATTTGTAATTTTGAAATTTCTCTCGCTCATCATCTTTTGCCGCAGTGAGTAATGTAAGGAAATAAAAACCGCCATCTGCTCGTTTATTCCGTCAAGTTTAAGAAGCGACGGAACGTCAGCTTTGACTATATTACCGAGAGTGTTGTATTTTGCAAACAGCGAATCGCTGATTGTTTTAGCGTCGTCGCACGAAAAAGCAACAGCAATAATGCCCTCGAGCAGTTCCCTGTCACTTATTTCTTCGGTGGATTTGGAGAAAAAACTTTTCTTTATTTTTTCCTTTTTGTCTTTTATATCCGTATTTAATCCCTGTCCTTATTTACTCCCATATTTGAAGTGTATCATTGTGCTTGCAATTTGTCAAGAATAGTATTGAACCGTATTATTTATTATGATAAAATAGAAAGATGAAACGGAGGCAGTTATGGATATTTTAAGCAGATACGGTCACAGATCCAGAATGAGGCAGACTTATATTAAAAACGGCGACGCCTCTTTTAACAGTTGTAATATTCTCGAACTATATCTGTCTATAATCATTCCGCAAAGGGATGTTAAGCCCGTGGCATATGCTTTGCTTAATGAATTTCACAGCCTTGAAAATGTGTTTTCCGCAGATTTTAACGATTTGCAGAAAGTTTGCGGAATAGGTGAAAATACCGCTTTTTTAATCAAAGCGTGCAACGAACTGATGAAAAGAGGTGCAGATCCCGACAGAGATGAAAATGTGCCGCTTAATGATGGCAGAAGTCGCACCGTTTTTGCTTACTCTCTTATGAACGGGAAGGACAAAAGTTATGCTGTCGTGTTTTTGAATAATAAGTGCGAATGTATCTCGTATTTGTATTTTGATTCGTTTGACAGTGTTGCAGATATTCGCTCTGCCGTAATCAAAAAGGCTTTGGCTATTCATTCTCCGATGTGCTATTTGGTTCGCAGGGATTCGCAGTGCGATGCCGATATTTTTGAGAGGGATGTAAAACTTTTGGTTGACCTTAAATCGTTTTTGCTTAAATTCGGCGTTTCGATTTGTGATTATATAATTATCGGAATGAACGATGCATATGTAATATCGGAAAGTCCTAATAAGAAGCTCTTATACTGCTAATAATATAAAAAACAAACAGGATGGTCTTATGAGAAATATAAAGAATATTAATGAAAATTGGGTTTTTGTAAAAGAAAACGAAAAAAGCACGGTTAATCTTCCGCACACATGGAACGGTATCGACGGTCAAGACGGCGGAAACGATTATTACAGAGGTAAGTGCACCTATATAAAGGAAATCGCAAAAGCCGATATGCCGCAGGGCGAGGAGATTTATTTGCAACTTGACGGCGTTAATTCCTCTGCTTTTGTATATTTTAATTCTAAACTTGTGTGCACCCACCACGGCGGATATTCAACCTTTAGGGTTAAACTTGAGAATATCAAGGACAATAACGAAATTAAAATAGAGGCTGACAATTCACCGAACGATTTTGTTTATCCGCAGCAGGCGGACTTTACCTTCTACGGCGGAATTTACCGTGATGTTACTCTTATCGGAGTGGAAAAAAATCATTTTGATTTAGACTATTACGGCGCACCCGGCATACAGATTACACCTATTGTTAACGGCGACAAAGCAGATGTAAATGTTAAGACCTATATTACCGGCGGCGGAGAAGTAAGAGTTACGGTAAACGGTGAGACAAAGACAGGTACGGAAGTTGATTTTATCATTGATAATCCGCATCTTTGGAACGGCGTTGCCGACCCTTATCTTTATAATGCCGTTGCAGAACTTATCGTTGACGGTAAGGTTGTTGACAGAGTGGAAAGCCGCTTCGGTATCCGCTCGTTTAAGGTTGATTCTCAAAAAGGATTTATATTAAACGGAAAGCCTTATCCGCTTAGAGGAGTTTCACGCCATCAGGACAGACCGGGTATAGGCAATGCTCTTCTTCCCGAGCATCACAGAGAGGATATTGAGCTTATCTGCGAAATGGGTGCTAACACCATTCGCCTTGCTCACTATCAGCACGCTCAATATTTTTATGATTTATGCGACGAAAAGGGACTTGTTGTCTGGGCTGAAATTCCGTATATTTCTTCTCATCTCGAAAAGGGAGTTGAGAATACAAAAACTCAGATGACCGAACTTATCGCACAGAACTATAATCACCCGTGTATTGTTACTTGGGGACTTTCAAACGAGATTACAATGAGCGGTGCATCTCCTGCCGTTGTTGAAAATCATAAGATGCTTAATGACCTTGTTCATTCTATGGACAAGACCCGCCCCACAACAGAGGCGGTAACCATGTGCAGTATGGATAATGAATATGTGCACATCAGCGACATTGTATCCTATAATCATTACTTCGGCTGGTACGGCGGTAATGTTAATATGTACGGTCCGTGGTTTGATAAGTTCCACGAGAAGTATCCCGACAAGGCTATCGGCATAAGCGAGTACGGCTGTGAGGCTCTTAATTGGCATGCTACCGATATTGTTCAGGGAGATTATACCGAGGAGTATCAGGCTTACTACCACGAGGAACTGATTAAGCAGATTGCCGTTCGTCCTTATCTTTGGGCAACTCATGTATGGAATATGTTTGACTTCGCCGCAGACGCAAGAGCTGAGGGCGGAGAAAACGGTATGAACCACAAGGGTCTTGTTACCTTTGACAGAAAATATAAAAAGGACAGTTTTTACGCTTATCAGGCATGGCTCTCCGATAAGCCTATGCTTCATATTTGTTCTAAGAGATATATTGACAGGGTAGAGGATAAGGTAAAAATTAAGGTTTATTCAAATCAAGACGAGGTTGAACTCTTTGCAAACGGAGAGAGCGTAGGCGTGCAAAAGAAAGGTGAGTTTCCATTCTTTACCTTTGAGGTGAAAAACGAGGGTGAAACCGTCCTTACAGCTAAAGCAGGCGACCTTACCGATGAGAGTAAAATAAGAAAAGTCGACTCCTTTAACGAGGATTATCGTATGAAGGAGGAGGGCGCCGTAATTAACTGGTTTGAGATTAATACGCCTGTCGGCTATTATTCCGTTAACGATACCATCGGCGATATTATGCAATCGTTTAGGGGAAAATTTGCTATGCTCAAAATCGGAGCAATGCTTTTGAAAGTGTTAAAGGGCGATTCTCAGCCGTCCGACGAGCCTAAGAAAAATAAGTCAAAGGGCGCAAGCATTATGGGCTTTAAGCCAAGCAAGGAAATGCTTCAACTCGGATACGGCTTTACCGTAAAGCGTGTTATCTCAATGCTCGGCGGTAAGTTTACAAAAGAGCAAATTCTTAAAATCAATGCAATTCTTAATAAAGTTAAAAAACCTAAGAAGTAAAATCTGAAATAAAAACAAGCACAGAGCATATGCTCTGTGCTTGTTTTGTATTATTTATGTATTTATGAATCGTAAAAAATTTGACCTTTTTCGGTTTGGATTCTTTGTGCGGTGGGATACTCGAAACACGGATTGTTCTTTAATATGTCGGCGAACAATCTTGCCTCGTATCTTGCCATATTCAAGTCGTGGAGAATATAGTTTCCGCAGTTTTGGGGATTTGCCCCCGGAACCTCGCCCTCGTAATTTGCACAAAATTCATACGCCCTCGTAAGCAACGGCAGAATTTCCTGTGGCGTCGGGTGACCCTTTACGATGAGATAGCAGCCTGTAAGACAGCCCATCGGTCCCCAATATATTATTCTGTCTTTCCACTCCTCGTCGTTGCGAAGAAAGGTTGCGATAATATGCTCTATCGTGTGCATTGCATTGGGGTGAACGGCAGGCTCGATATTGGGCTTTTTCATTCTTATGTCAAAGGTTGTGGCATATTCGTCTCCCAAGGTATCGAGTCTCGATTCGTAAATTCCCGGAAGTATTTTGTTATGGTCTACCTGAAAACTGGGTATTAAATCCATATTGTTGCTCCCTTAAATCAGATTTCTACTATCCAGCCCTGAGGAGCTTCGATTTCGCCCATTTGGATGCCGGTGAGTGTGTCGTAAAGTTTCTTTGTGTAAGGACCCATTTCCTCCATACCCGACGGGAAACAAATTTCCTCGCCGTGGTCAACAATCTTGCCGACCGGAGAAATAACTGCGGCAGTACCGCAAAGACCGCATTCCGCAAAGTCTTTAAGTTCTTCCTTATATACCTCTCTGTGCTCTACGGTCATACCGAGATAGTGCTCGGCAACATAGCAGAGAGAACGACGTGTGATTGACGGAAGAATCGAATTTGACTTAGGAGTAACGAGCTTGCCGTCCTTTGTGACAAAGATGAAGTTTGCTCCGCCTGTTTCCTCAACCTTTGTACGGGTCTGAGGGTCGAGATACATATTCTCGTCAAAGCCCTTTTCGTGTGCGTCAACGATATTGTAAAGTGACATGGCATAGTTAAGACCTGCTTTGATGTCGCCCGTGCCGTGAGGTGCCGCTCTGTCCACGTCGGATACTCTGATTGTGATAGGCTTTGCGCCGCCCTTGAAGTAAGGACCTACCGGAGTACAGAAAATTCTGAATTGAAATTCGTTAGCCGGCTTTACACCGATGATTGAATCATAGCCGAATACGAAAGGTCTGAGATAAAGAGTTGCACCGCTGCCGAACGGAGGAACATAAGCCTCGTTAGCCTTTACAACTTTCTTTACTGCGTCGATGAACTGCTCCTCGGGAACTGCCGGAATTTTAAGTCTGCGGCATGAGTCTGCAAGACGCTTTGCGTTAAGGTCGGGGCGGAAGCATACCGTTCTGCCGTCCTTTGTTGTGTATGCCTTAAGACCCTCAAAAACAGTCTGTGCATACTGAAGCACGCAAGCACATTCACTCATTGTGATGTTGGGGTCCGAGGTGAGTTCTCCTTTATCCCATTTGCCGTCCTTGTTCCACGATACATAGCGGTAATCGGTCGGCGTATAAGCAAAGCCGAGAGATGACCAGTCAATGTTTTTCTTTTCCATAATAACATCTCCTACTTTATTTTTAGTTTGTTATGAAAATATTATAGCACTTTGAAAAATAATATCAATACCTTACATAGGCTAATTGCAGTAATTTTTCTTTGCTTGGCATATAAAAGCAAAAAAATTGTCTTTTTTTGAATAATATCGCATTATTTTTTTATTTTAATATTGAATATTATTTGTTTTTGTGTAATAATAATTAGATATTACCAACCTGTTATTTGTTAAGGAGAAATTATGACTGATTATAAAGAACTTGCAAATTTGCTTTTTCCGAATATTGATAAGACTCCCGATTATTACGAGGAACTTTATCCCCTGCGTAAACTTAAAGAGGGAGCGAGGGTTACGAGGTTTGCACCGAGTCCGACAGGCTATCTTCATTTCGGCAACCTTTACACCTGTATGGCTGCTTATGTTACCGCAAAGGCTACCGACGGAGTTTTCTATGTAAGAGTGGAGGACACCGACCAAAAGAGAAAGGTTGACGGTGCAGTCAGCGCAATGCTGAAAGGACTTTCGGTTTACGGCATAGTGGCTGACGAAGGCGTAATCGGCGAGAACGAGGAAAAGGGAGATTACGCACCCTATTACCAAAGCGCCAGAAAGGATATCTATCAGGCGTATGCAAAGTCGCTCGTTATGCAGGGACTTGCTTATCCGTGCTTTTGCTCGGCAGAGGAACTTGATGAAATCCGTGCTAGTCAGGAAAACGAGGATATAAAAGGTTATTACGGCAAGTATGCAAAGTGCCGCAACCTTTCGCTTGATGAAATTAAGAAGAAAATCGAGTCCGGCGCAGAATGGACGCTTCGCTTAAAGTCACCGGGCGACGCCGAGAAAAAGTGTTATTTTGACGATATGATTAAGGGTAAGATTGAGATGCCCGAGAATATTCAGGATATTGTGTTGCTTAAAAGTGACGGAATACCTACCTACCACTTTGCTCACGCAATAGATGATCATCTTATGAGAACGACTCATGTTGTAAGAGGAGACGAGTGGATTGCTTCCGTTCCGGTTCATCTTCAGCTGTTTAAGGTTCTCGGCTTTAAGTCGGTTAAGTACGCTCATGTCGCACCTATTATGAAAGAAGAAAACGGCGGCAAGCGTAAACTTTCAAAGCGTAAAGACCCCGAGGCGGCTGTGAGTTATTATGCTGAGGCTGGCTATCCGGCAGAGTCTGTTAACGAATATCTTATGACAATTCTCAATTCCAATTTTGAGGATTGGAGGAGAGCAAATAAGGATGCCGACATTCTCTCGTTCCCGTTTAATTTTAAGAAAATGAGCGCATCGGGTGCATTGTTTGATTACGCAAAACTCACCGATGTTTCAAAAAATGTCATAAGCAAAATGAGCGCCGACAAGGTGTTCGATTTAACATACAAATGGGCAGAGGAATATCAGCCGCAACTTTATGAACTTTTCTCGAAAGATAAGGAAAAAGCAACGGCTATACTTAATATCGACAGGGAAAATAAAAAGCCTCGTAAGGATATAGCAAAGTGGAGCGAAGTGCTTGACTATATCGGTTATATGTATGACGAAACCTTTACGCCGTGTTATGAACTAAGCGGCAATGCAACCCCAAAACTTGCGGTAAATGTTATCGAGGAATATCTTAAAGTGTTTGACATAAACGACGACAAGGACGCATGGTTTAATCGAATGAAAGAAATTTGCCCTTTGGTCGGCTGCACACCTAATGTTAAGGAATATAAGGCAGAGCCCGAAAAATATGCAGGTCATGTGGGTGATGTTTCCACCGTCATCCGTGTCGCTCTTACAGGCAGGACAAATACTCCCGACTTGTTCTCGATTACGAAACTGCTCGGAGAAGAGACCGTAAGAAAAAGATTAAACTCTGCACTTAAATATTATAAGGAGGAAGCGTAATGGCTAAAGACGAGATTAAAGAAGAAAATACCGCACCGTCAAATTTCATTGAGGATTTCATCGATGAGGATTTGAAAGAGGGCGTTTATAACCGTGTTCCGCCCGAGCCAAACGGCTATCTCCATATCGGACACGCAAAGGCAATTTGCATTAATTTCGGTGTTAAAGAAAAATATAACGGCGTATGTAATCTTCGTATGGACGATACAAACCCAACGAAAGAGGACACCGAATATGTTGACGCAATCAAAGAGGATATTGAGTGGCTCGGCTTTAAGTGGGACAATATTTATTTTGCTTCCGATTATTTCGACTTCCTTTACGAATGTGCGATTAAACTTATCAAAAAAGGTAAGGCATATGTTGATGACCTTAACTCGGACGAAATCAGAGAGTACAGAGGTACTTTGACAGAACCGGGAAAGAACAGCCCTTACCGTGACAGAAGCGTTGAGGAAAACCTTGATTTGTTTGCCCGTATGACAAAGGGCGAGTTTAAGACAGGCGAAAAGGTGCTTCGTGCAAAAATAGATATGGCGTCTCCTAACCTTAATATGCGTGACCCGATTATTTACCGTATACTTTTTGCTCATCATCACAGAACGGGCGATAAGTGGTGCGTATATCCTATGTACGATTTTGCTCATCCTCTCTCGGATGCGTGCGAAAAGGTAACGCATTCGCTCTGTTCACTTGAGTTTGAAAATCACAGACCGCTTTACGATTGGGTTTGTAACGAGTGTATCGACGGCGAAAAGCCAAGACAGATTGAGTTTGCAAGAATGAATCTGAACTACACTCTTACATCAAAGCGTAAGTGCCTGAAACTTGTTCAGGACGGCATAGTAGACGGTTGGAACGACCCTCGTATGGCTACCATCAGCGGTATGAGAAGAAGAGGTTATCCGGCAGAAGCTATTCGTGATTTCTGTGAAAGAATCGGCGTTTCAAAGGCATACAGCGTAATTGATTTTGCCATGCTTGAAAGTTGCGTTCGTGATAATCTTAATAAGAACGCAAAGAGAGCAATGGCTGTTATTGACCCGATTAAACTTATTATCGACAATTATCCCGAGGATAAGGTGGAGGAACTTGAGGTTGCTTACCACCCCGATCATGACGAGTTCGGCAGCCGTACCATTCCGTTCGGCAGAGAACTCTGGATTGAGCGTGATGACTTTATGGCAGAGCCTATCAGCAAGTATCGCAGACTCTTTGTGGGCAACGAGGTAAGACTGTATAAGGCTTATTGCGTAACATGCACAGGCTATGATACGGATGAAAACGGCGAGGTTATTGCCGTTCACGCAACTTATGACCCTGAGACGTTCGGCGGCGATACTCCCGACGGCAGAAAGGTAAGAGGTACCATTCACTGGGTTTATGCAGGAGACAATAACGAGGCTGAGGTAAGACTTTACGACAGACTATTTAATGTTGAAAATCCGAGCGATGAGGAGGGTGTGGGCTCCTTTGAGGATAACCTTAATCCCGATTCATTAAAGGTTAAGAAAGCGTATGTAGAGCGTGCACTTTCCGACACACAGCCGGGTGAAAGATATCAATTTATGCGTATCGGCTATTTCTGCACCGATTCTGACAGCAAGCCGGGCAAACTTGTGTTTAACAGAACTGTTCAGTTAAGAGACAGCTTTAATAAGAAAAAATAAAAGAGGCGAATTTTGTGGCAATTACAGAAAGAAAAGATATAAAGAACGTTGCTATTATTGCTCACGTTGACCACGGAAAGACAACTTTGGTTGATGAGATGCTTCATCAAAGCGGTATCTTCCGTGACAATGAGGTGGTAGAGGAAAGAGTCATGGACTCAAATGATTTGGAGAGAGAAAGAGGAATCACCATTCTCTCAAAGAATACCTCTATACATTATAAGGATACAAAAATAAATATAGTAGATACTCCGGGACACGCCGACTTCGGCGGCGAGGTTGAGCGTATTCTCACCATGGTTGACGGCGTACTGCTGCTTGTTGATGCGTTTGAGGGATGTATGCCGCAGACCCGATTTGTACTTAAAAAGGCTCTCGGCTTACATAAAACTCCTCTCGTTGTTGTAAATAAGATTGACCGTGACGGAGCAAGACCCGAGGAAGTAATCGACGAGGTACTCGACCTGTTTATCGAACTCGGCGCAGATGACGACCAGATTGATTTTCCGGTTATTTACGCTTCTGCAAGAGACGGTTATTCATCTCTTGACCCCAATGTCAGAGAGGGCGATATGCGTCCGCTTCTCGACGCTATTCTCGAGTACATTCCGTCTCCTAAGGGAGATCTTGAAGGACCGGCTCAGATTCTGTTTTCTTCACTCGAATATGACGAATATGTCGGCAGAATAGGCGTCGGCAGAGTAGAAAGGGGCGAGATTAAAGCTAATACTCCTTATGTTCTTTGCCGCCAGGACGGAACTACGGAAAATGTTAAGTTCTCAAAGATTTATCAGTTTGAGGGACTTAAAAGAGTAGAAACCCCGATTGCAAAATTCGGCGATTTGGTATCCGTTGCGGGTATCGCAGACCTTAATATCGGCGAGACGGCTTGCGACCCGGATTGTATCGAGCCGCTTCCGTTCGTTAAAATTGACGAACCTACCATCAGTATGAATTTTATGGTAAATGATTCTCCGTTTGCAGGCAGAGAGGGCAAGTATGTCACCTCCCGTAATCTCCGTGAGAGACTGTTCAAAGAGGTTGAAACCAATGTTTCCATGAGAGTTGAAGAGACCGATTCTATGGATACCTTTAAGGTCAGCGGCAGAGGCGAACTTCATCTGTCTATTTTGATTGAGACGATGCGTAGGGAAAATTACGAATTTCAGGTTTCACGTCCGCAGGTTATTGTAAAGCACGACGCAGACGGCAGAACTCTTGAACCTATCGAAACGGCTATTATTGAAGTCCCGGAGGAGTATGTCGGTGCCGTTATGACAAAACTTTGCTCCCGCAAGGGCGAAATGGTTAATATGGATACACGTTCAACCGGTATGACTCATATGGAGATTAAGATTCCGTCAAGAGGTCTTATCGGTTACAGAAGCGAATTCCTTACCGATACAAACGGTAACGGTATTATGAATCAAGTTTTCTCAGGATATGAGGAATGGAAAGGTGATATTGAAACCAGAAGCCGTGGTTCAATCGTCGTTCATGAAACCGGAACAACCACAGGTTACGGCCTTTGGAACACTCAGGACAGAGGTAAACTTTTCGTCGGTCCGGGCGTTGAGGTTTACGAGGGTATGATAGTAGGCGAGTGCGCTAAGGACGAGGATATTGTATGTAATGTCTGCAAGAAAAAGCATGTTACAAATACTCGTGCAAGCGGCTCAGACGAAGCACTTAAACTCGTTCCGCCGACCACTCTTTCACTTGAGCAGAGTATGGAATTTCTTGCGGATGATGAACTTTTGGAGGTAACTCCTAAATCCATTCGTTTGCGTAAAACAATTCTCAGCAAAGAACTTCGCCTTAAAGCGGAATCCAGAGCGAGAAAAGGTTAATTATGACCAAAGAAAAAGCAGGGCTCTATATTCATATCCCGTTTTGCAAAAATAAATGTCCGTACTGCGATTTTTACAGCGTAAAATACTGCTATAATGCGGGCAGAGAATACAGCGACAGGCTGCTAGAAATGATTAAACAGTATCAAGGTTCTTTTGATACTGTTTATTTTGGCGGCGGTACTCCGAGCATACTCGATACCGACAGTTTTGCAAAAATCCTAAATGCTTGCAGAAAGCAGTTTGATATAGATGATGAATCGGAAATTACCGTTGAATGCAATCCGTCAGCCGATTTGAATGAAAAGATGCAGGCGTATGCCGCCCTCGGTGTGAACAGGGTGAGCATTGGTATGCAGAGCGCTGTCGACAGAGAACGCTTTGCCCTGGGCAGAGCGGCGGGCAGAAAAGAGGTCGAGCGCACAATTTCATATGCACGAAATGCAGGGATAAACAATATCAGCCTTGATTTAATGCTCGGCACGCCCAAGCAAACGACAGACTCACTTGACGAGAGTTTCAGATTTATTTTGGAGCAGGGGGTCGAGCACCTTTCCGCTTATATGTTGAAACTTGAGCCGGGCACAAAATTTTATGAAATGCGAAACAAACTTGTCCTTCCCGACGAAGACGAGACGGCGGAAATGTATCTTAAAACCGTAGAAGTGATGAATCAAAACGGCTTAAAACAGTATGAGATAAGTAACTTTGCAAAGTCGGGATTTGAGAGCAGACACAATACAAAATATTGGACGCTGACCCCGTATCTCGGATTGGGAAAGAGTGCTCACAGTTTTTGGCACGGCGAAAGGTTTTACTGTGACAGCGAGTGGAATATAATTTCCGACGGCGCAGGCGGAGATGACGAAGAAAAAATAATGCTCGGTCTCAGGCTTACCCGTGGAGTTGAAAAGTCGCTGATAAAAAAGGATTTTTCATCTTACATAAAATCGGGATTAATGTGTGATTTGGGCGACAGAGTCGCTTTGACGCCTAACGGAATGCTCGTTTCAAACACAATAATTTCATCTTTGATTTGACAATATTGACAAAAATGGATACAAGTTTTTGGATAAATTGAATAATGATTGATAAAACTGTCACAATTTCAACATAACTATACATTCTTTTTGTATAATCTGTAAAATTTGTATTTTTTTCTTGATTATTTGAGATGAAAAGTATAAAATAATAGTGCAAAAATAAAAAGCAATATGCAATTTATTAAATTATTTTCGGAGGTAATTTCCAATGGTAAAAGTTGCTATTAACGGTTTTGGCCGTATCGGTCGTCTTGCTTTCCGCCAGATGTTCGGTGCAGAAGGTTATGAAGTAGTTGCAATCAACGATCTTACAAGTGCAAAGATGCTTGCTCATCTTCTTAAGTATGACTCATCACAGGGTAACTATGTTGCTCAGGGTCACACTGTTGATTTCCACGAGGGTGAAGGCGAGGATAACTATATCGTAGTTGACGGTAAGAAAATCGTTATCTACAAAATGCCTAACGCTGCCGATCTTCCTTGGGGCGAACTTGGCGTAGACGTAGTTCTCGAGTGCACAGGTTTCTATACTTCAAAAGAGAAGGCTTCTGCTCACATTCAGGCAGGTGCTCGTAAGGTTGTTATTTCTGCTCCTGCAGGAAACGATCTTCCTACCATCGTATATAATGTAAACCACGATACACTTACAGCAGACGATACAGTTATTTCTGCTGCATCATGCACAACTAACTGCCTTGCTCCTATGGCAAAGGCTCTTAACGATTTCGCTCCTATTCAGAGCGGTATCATGTGCACAATTCACGCTTACACAGGCGATCAGATGATTCTTGACGGTCCTCAGAGAAAGGGTGACCTTCGTCGTGCTCGTGCAGGTGCTGTTAACATCGTTCCTAACTCAACAGGTGCTGCTAAGGCTATCGGTCTTGTAATCCCTGAGCTCAACGGCAAACTTATCGGTTCTGCACAGAGAGTTCCTACCCCGACAGGTTCAACAACTATCCTTACTGCTGTTATTAAGACAGACAAGGAAGTTACAGTTGACGCTATCAACGCAGCTATGAAGGCTGAGGCTACTGAGTCCTTCGGTTATAACGAGGATCTCATCGTTTCTTCCGATATCGTTGGTATGAGATACGGTTCACTCTTTGATTCAACTCAGACAATGGTTCTCAAGGTTTCTGACGATACTTATGAGGTTCAGGTTGTTTCTTGGTATGATAACGAGAACTCTTATACTTCTCAGATGGTTAGAACAATCAAGTACTTCTCAGAACTTGGCTAATTAACCTAAAACAAACAGATAAAACCCGAAGCTTCGGCTTCGGGTTTTTGTTATGTCTCAAAATATTAATTTTGTCAATCTCTGTCACTCGAGATACAGCACTATCTTCTTTTGCTCGGCTGTTTTTTTAATATCTATGATTCTTTGGTTTGACGAGCCACGAAATTTGAGCGTGATAGAGTGCAAATCTTCTATAAACGGTCCGTCTACCAAAACATCAATGAGCGAGAGCATTTCCTTACTTATGTCGGTTGCGGCTCTGCTTTTCGGCTCGGTTGTTCCTAGTATTTCCTCAAAGGTAAAACCGGTGTAGCACCAGACATTTTTATTAGGAAATTTTTCACGAAACATAACGAGAAACGGAACGAGTACCTTTTGGTTTTCAGGCTCAAACGGTTCTCCGCCGAGCAGTGTTATTCCGTTAATCCAGTCATGGTCAACGCTGTCGAATATTTCCTCCATAGTTTCTTCGGTGAATAAATTTCCGTAGCCGAAGTCCCATGTTATACTGTTAAAGCAATTTTTACAGTGGTGGCGACACCCCGAAACAAATAATGAGGTGCGAACGCCCTCGCCGTTTGCTATGTCGTTTGTTTTTATTTCAGCCCAATTCATAAGATAATCATCCCCATATCTTCTCATCCGATTACTTATTATACCAAAATTTCTTCCTTTTATCAACAGTGACTTGATTTTATATTATTAATGGTATAATATAAAATAAGTAAAGAAAAAGAGGAGTTTTTATGAGCGAAGAAATAAAGCAAGAAAAGAAAAAGGGCATTGCGGGATTTTTTCAGTTTTTGAAATTTGCTATGTTTTCCGCTTCGGCAGGTATAATTGAGGCTGTCAGCTTTACGCTGATGAATACGGTGATTATTAAACTGCCGTTTATTCAGCATGCGCTCGAAACAAATGATACCTTTGCAAAGATTATGAATAATCAGTACGGTCCCATGTACTTTATAGCACTTATCTTGTCCGTACTTTGGAATTTTACATTTAACCGTAAGTTTACCTTTAAGTCTGCCGCCAATGTTCCCGTGGCTATGCTTAAGGTGTTTGCGTTTTATTGCGTGTTCACTCCCGTTACGGTTATCGCAGGTAACTATTTTACCGCTAAGTTCGCCGATGTCGAAAAAATCGAGTACATAGTTCTCGGATGTACCATGGCTTGTAATATGATTACAGAGTTTCTTTATGATAAATTTGTTGTTTTCCGTGGCTCGGAAAATACTCTTGAGAAAAAAGAAAAGTAATATAATTATAGCAGCAAAATGAACAGTCCCTAATTGTGCAGGCGGTACAAAAACGGACTGCGACGGCAGAAAATTAAATTTAAGGCAACAAACCGATTTCGCTTTTTAAGCGGAGTCGGTTTTATTTTATTGAATACGCTAATCGTTGCAGAAATTGATGTGTTCGGATATTTTTCGCATCAATAGGATTTTTTCTGCTGTCCGTTTTTTACTGACTTGTTTATTTTAGTATTCACTTTTGTACTTTTATTCTAATTAGTTTTGTGATATAGTAGTAATATAGGGGGTTTTTGTGGCAAAATATCCACCGAATACAGAACCGAATACATGAAAAAGAAAAAGAAAGCATTTACAATTATTCTTATAGTTTTTATTCTTGTATTCGGTTCTGTATTCGGTGGATATTTTGCCACAAAAACAGTTATGACTAAAGGTGCAATTAACTATTTACAAGATAAATATAACATGTCATATAATCAAATAACTGTTTTAGATTATGAAATGAAAAAGTTCGGAAACGACACCTCTTTTTTGCCGCTTAATACATATTGGTCACCCTATAAGTGGGAATTTCAATATAACGATAAATCATTTTTTGTTAATAGGATTGACGGTAAATATTATGATGAATAGAAAGTGTAGCTACCGAATGGTTTAAGCAAAATGTAGATAATAATATTGTGGGAATTAAATTAAGTTCAGTAAATATTATAAATTATCAAGCCCGAATAGCCGGTAATGTTACAATTAACGAAAAAAATATAAAAGATTTTCTAAACGATAAAAACACTTATAGTGGTATTAATCGTTTTACTTATTATGATGTAGATTTAATGGTTGAAAGCACTTATTTTGATACGCTGTCACAAACAGATAAAAACAACTTACTTGATGAGGTTAAAGAAAAACTTCCAAATTCACACATTCAATATGTTGTTGGAACAGATAAATCCAAAATATCTAAAGAAAGGAATAAGTTCATTTATTGGTTATCAGAATATAACGAAATGGATTAAATGATATGAAAAAATTAAAATCCTTTATCTCAATATTTCTAAATATAGTACAACAGATATTAACAGCAGTTATGGCAATTTGGTGCAGACCCTTAATCATAATGCCACAATTTCAAACTGCACTCTTACACCGATTTTGTATGGCGGCACTTTAGAACTTGTATGCAATAAAGATTGCTTGTTTTTTTATATAACAAAAGCGGAACTGCAATTACAGTTGATGATACCAAACGAATATAAAATTAAGGGAAAGAGGCAAAGCAATAAAATGAATAAAAAAAATCAATACAACATTAAAGACTATATTAACTCGTTTAATACACAAAAGAAAATTGCTATATATCTCTCTGTTGCACTTTTACTTTTTCATTTATTATCGATATTTATATATTTGATAGAACGTACAGATATAACTATATTAACAGAAAGTAATATAATTTCAGTTATTACAAGTATGTTAACAATTTCATTTTCCATTTCGGAAATTCTTGATGTATATTTGTTTTTATTTCCAATATTTTTTATAATATTTAATTTTGTTATGTTACATAAAAACAAATACAACAAACTTGTTATTATTATAGACTATATTTTCCAAATAATTAACCCTATTACCATAGGTTTTTTCGTGTCTGCATTTTTATTAGTAATAAACAAAGAATATCCAATATAAAATAATGTTTTAGAAAAATAATTAGGAGTTATACATATGAAACCGAAAAAGAAAAAATTATTGATTGTTTTTCTTGTTTTGATTATAGGTGTGCTGGCGTGTTTGTCGGTACCGGCGGTAAGGACCTTGCAAGCTAAATATTATCTAAGTCAAAAGTACGATGCAAAAATGAGCGAGTTTAAGGTTGAGGACTATGAGGGAGGGCATTATACTTATGTTGACGCATTGTTTATTTTTAATGATTATTATTGGATAGATTTTTCATATGAGTTCAGTTACAACGGCAGAAACTTTGTTGTAAGAAAAAACGATAACGGTTGGTATGATGATTATCAGCTGGAGGATTTGGAAAAATGGAGCACGGAGTGGCTGCAATCGAATGCTGATTCGAGTATTAAAGGGTGTTACTTTGATACGAAAAATTTATTGAATTATTATAAAATTAATAATATAGGTTATGGTAATCCGATAGCACAAGAAGATATTAAAAATTTTCTTTTAGATTATGTTAAGTATGATTATATAAAAACGATTTATTATTACATTCCCGAAAACTCCGATAACTATATAAATGAACATGAAATGAATAAAATTATTTCAAAATCTTTGGGCGTTAACTTAGATGTTCACGCTCAAAATAAAGATATAACTTTGCAAAAAGAAATTCATAGGGGCGATGAGTGGACTAGTCATATTGGAATATAGTGAAATGATTTTTAACAAATGAGGAGATTAAAACTAAATATAAAAGGATAATTATACGAGCATATATATTTTTGGTTTGATATAGATATTGTATCGACAGTTGCACCGACTCTGTCTTTCGACGGAATGATTGAATTTCCGCCTGACGAAATTTGATTAAATAAAAGGTCTATTGACAATATATTAAAAATAGAATATAATAGCAGAGGTGAACATAGGCGTTCCGATTTTCGGAGCGCCTTTTTGTACCCTAATAAATATCATAATAAAAATGAGAGGGACTTTGTTATGAGTAAATACACCAAGGAAGAAATCCTTAAACAGGCAAGAGAAAACGGCGTTGAGTTCATCAGGCTTCAGTTTACCGATTTATTCGGAATTATGAAAAATGTTGCTATTACATTATCTCAGCTTGAAAAGGCGCTTGACAATGAATGTATGTTTGACGGTTCGTCCATTGACGGATTTGTAAGAATCGATGAGTCGGATATGTATCTTCATCCCGATTATGACACCTGGGCTACATTTCCGTGGAGAAAGCATCTAAATGCTCAGACGGGCAGACTTATATGCTCGGTGTATAAAACCGATAATGTTACTCCGTTTGAGGGCGACCCGAGAAATGTTTTGCAAAAGGTTATTGACCAAGCGGCAGAAATGGGCTACGGCTTTAATGTTGGACCCGAGTGTGAATTTTTCCTCTTTAAGCTGGACGAAAACGGTCAGCCGACCCTTGAAACGGGTGATGAGGCAGGATATTTTGACCTTAATCCAATCGACCACGGCGAGAATTGCAGGCGTGATATTTGTCTTGCACTCGAGGAAATGGGCTATACTATCGAGGCATCTCACCACGAGGTCGCTCAGGGACAGCACGAAATTGATTTCCAGTTTGGCGATGTTATGACTTCTGCCGACAGAGTTATGACTTTTAAGCATGTTGTTAAAACATATGCGACAAAGCACGGTTTGCACGCAACCTTTATGCCGAAACCGGTTGAGGGAATCTGCGGTTCGGGTATGCATACAAATATGTCGCTTTATGACCTTAAAACAGGCAAGAATATCTTTGATGACCCGAACGGTGAACTCGGTCTGAGCGAAAAGGCATATAACTTTATCGCAGGCGTTTTGGCTCATGTTAAGGGTATGTGCGTATTTTCAAATCCTACCGTTAATTCGTACAAGAGACTTGTTCCGGGTTACGAGGCACCTACATATATGGTTTGGTCAACTTCCAACCGTTCCACTCTTGTTCGTATTCCTGCTTCCAGAGGAAAGGGCTCAAGAGTTGAACTTCGCAGTGCAGACCCATCCTGCAACCCATATCTTGAAATGGCACTTTGCCTTGCTGCGGGTCTTGACGGAATTAAAAAAGGTATGAAACCTGCACCGTCATATGACAATAATGTTTATGAACTCAGTGATGCACAACTTAAAGAGAAAGGCATTGACTGTCTCCCCGGCACTCTTGAGGAGGCAATTAAAGCGGCAGAGGATGACCCGTTTATTAAAGAAACGCTCGGCGAGCATGTGTTTAATAACTATATCGGCGG
>OIZH01000057.1_pt1 | contig 22817 bp, 20 predicted proteins | sample 1588511 | NCBI WGS metagenome assembly OIZH01 (sample SAMN03283237) | human gut metagenome | biome: human-associated habitat; material: feces | host: Homo sapiens | place: Peru | collected 2012
TCTAAACATAGTAAATAAGCGAATAATCACCACCCATTTGCAAAAGAGGAGCTTTTTGTTTTATTTTATGTAATTTACCTTACAGGTTAATTTTAAATATTGCATTATGGTGCTTTATAGGCTATAATGTATTTACCTCAAAGGTAAATCAAAGAGAGGAGTGTTTGCTTGAAGATCACATATAAAAATAAAAAGATTGAGAAGGTTTGCACAATTGCAGACGAAGCAGAGAGAAGATATGGGCCAAGAATGGCAGAGAAGATTCATCAACGCATAGATGAAATTGATGCATCTGATACGGTTGAAGAGATGGTACAATCCCGTATTGGAAGATGTCATCCTTTAAAAGGTGATCGAAATGGTCAATATGCAATGGAATTAACACAACCCTATCGTTTGATTTTTACAAAAAGAGGTAATGAAATTCAAATTGTAAATGTAATCGAAATAGTAGATTATCATTAATTAGGAGGAAAAAATGATGGTGAAGAGTCGCACATTTATTGCAACACCGCCAGGCGCAACTATTAAAGAACAGCTGCTAGACAAAGGTATGAGTCAAAAAGAATTTGCGACACGAATGGATTTATCACAAAAACATGTGAGTAAACTAATCAATGGTGAAGTTCAGTTGACTCCGGATGTTGCAGTTCGTTTAGAAATGGTATTAGGTGTTCCTGCTAACTTTTGGAATAAACTAGAGGCCACTTATCGTGAAAAAATTGTAAAAGCAAACGCTGAGAATGAAATGGATGCGGATATAGAAATTGCCAGAAAGATGCCATATAATGAAATGGTTAAATATGGATGGGTACCAGTTGCAAAAAAGATTGAAGAAAAAGTGGTAAATTTAAGAAAGTTTTTTGGAGTAGTAAGTTTAGTATTACTTAAAGATATGCGTTTATCTAGGATTGCTTGTCGTAGACTTGCTGATACAGAAAAAAGTAACTATGCTTTGCTGGCTTGGGCACAACAGGCAAGAATATTAGCACGTGATATTAAAGTATCATCAATAGATTTAAAAACACTAGAGCACAAATTATCTGAAATAAGAAGTATGACTACTCTAGATCCAGATGTTTTTTGTACACAGCTAGAAAATCTGCTTGCAGGATGTGGTATTGCTCTTATTTTTCTTCCTCATATTGGAGGTTCGTTCTTACATGGTGCAACTTTTGTTGATGGAAATAAAATAGTTATAGGTCTCACTGTTAGAGGTAAGGATGCAGATAGATTTTGGTTTAGCTTGTTTCATGAATTGGGTCATATTTTACTTGGTCATATTAATAATATTGATGGTACCACTGAAGAGGATGAAAACTCAGCAGACCAGTTTGCGCAGGAGATATTAATTCCTACGGCTGATTTGGGTGAGTTTGTATCTCAAAATGATTTTTCTCGATCATCTATCTGTGATTTTGCGGAAAAAGAAAATATTCAAAGTGGTATTGTAGTAGGTCGTCTACAAAAAGAACATTTCATAAATTATAATCAGTATAATGATTTGAAAATTAAATATGAGATAACATCTTGAGTTCTCCTTTTTGGGAGGACTTTTTTTATATATACACCACTATTTTTAAAATATTAAAAATTTCTTAATTAAAAAAGAAGTGATATATACAACATAAAATATAAATACTTAAGAAAATCTTAAGAAAATAGTGGACAGATATAAGTCGTGGTGTTATAATCGCATTTGTTGAAAAGCAAAGGAGAATAACTATGACTCAAAATGCCCCCACAACTTTTAATGCAATTGTAGAGAGAATCAGAACTCAGAAAACAATGCTGCTGCCAGCAGTTGCAATCTCTGCATTTGCCCTCGTAGGTTATGCTGCGGCTGACCGTCAGGCACCTGTTATTCATTCAAATAAGATTGTTGTTCCTTATGGTACAAAGCTAAATGCATCTGATTTTGAAATTACAGATAACCGTGATAATTTAGATATCATGGATGTTTCTATTCAATCAGGATCATATGAATCAAAACAGTTAGGTACTTATTCAGTGACAGTTTCTGTTACTGATACATTCAAGAATACAACTAATAAAGAAGTCGAAGTACAGGTTATTGATAACAAAGCACCTGTTATTGCATCACGCGTTGATGACGGTTATATCATAGATGTAGAAGCCAATGGTTCAAATAACTTATTTGACTATGTGAAAGCAACAGATAATGTAGATGGTGACGTCAGTGATTTCATTACTTTCGATGGCAGCATTGATACAGCTGTTATTGGGGAACAGAAGGTTGTTGCTCATGTAGAAGATAATGCGGGCAACAAAGCTGAAAAAACACTTTCATTTAATGTAAAGGACTCTATTGCACCAGTACTTACTCAAAAGACACAGTCATTTGATGTGAACTATGGTGAATCGTTCAATCCTGCTGATTATTTTGATGTATCAGATAATTTTGATCCATCTCCAGTATTAACCGTTAAAGGTGATATTGATACTAAGAAATTAAATAGCGAACAGAAAGCAACTATTATCGCAACTGATAATAGTGGTAATGAAACAAAACAGACATGTACTTTTAATATTAAGGATATCAAAGGTCCTGAAATCAAGTTGAATACAAATAAAGTTTCGATTACTGAAGGAACATCTGTGAACTGGCGTTCACTCATCGTTTCAGCTATTGATAATTTAGATGGTGATTTAACTAAATATGTTGGAATCAGTGGTAATGTAGATGTAAATAATGAAGGATGCTATACAGCAACTTATACTGCAACTGATAAGACTGGTAACACAGCAGTTGTTAATATTCCTGTAGAAGTAAAATCTAGAAATGGAGCTTTAATTCAGACTGCATTAGGTAAGATTGGATGCCGTTATAGAATGGGTGCTGTAGGACCTGATGTCTTTGACTGTTCAAGCTTTACTCGATGGGTATATAGACAAAATGGACGTTCTTTAAGTGGTACAGCTGCTGTGCAGTATAATACAACTCAAAGAGTAGATAGAAATGCATTAAAGCCTGGTGATCTTGTATTCTTTAAGAATACATATAAGAAAGGTATCTCTCACGTAGGTATTTATCTAGGTGGAGGCAGATTCGTACATGCTGCTAATGAAAAGAAGGGTGTTATTACTTCTTCGCTAAGTGAATCTTATTATGCTGCTCATTATGCAGGCGGAGGAAGAGTTTAATCTTTAAGGAAATCGGTTTCGATTTCCTCTTTTTTTATGATAAAATAAAAAGCGAAGGGAGTGTTTATTATGTATATAGGAACACAGGATTTACTCAAGCAGTATGATGCTTATTTATTAGAACATGGTTATCAAATAGAAGAGCTCGTTAATCTTGCAAGTGATGCGCTATTGAGCCATTTCACAAAATATAATCAGTTGGCTATTTTAATAGGACCAGGTAATAATGGGGCAGATGGCTATTCTTTAGGATTAAAACTAGAGAAATTAGGAAAACAAGTCAACTATTATTACAGTGGGGATATAGGCAAGGTATCACAGGCTAATCGCTATTATCGTGATCAATGTGAAGAGAATCATTTAATCTATGTAGATGAAGATAATATTAATACAATTAACTGGAATGACTATGATTGTATCGTCGATGGATTATTTGGATTTGGATTAAATAGCGCCCCTAGAGGCATGTACAAGATTATGATTGAGTCTATTAATAATACTTATAAAGGTATTGTTGGGGCTATTGACATCCCTACAGGACTTGACTGTAATACAGGAAAAGCTTATGAAGCAGCATTAAAGGCAGATTTTACAGTTACTTTAACGGCTTTAAAACAAGGCTTCTTAGATCCACGTTCACTCGAATATACAGGTGAAGTGATTTTAGAAACATTGGCTGTGAATGATTGTTTCAAGGAAGCAGGCTTATTTGAATATGTAGGAGAAGAATATGCGAAAGCACATTTAAGAAAGAGAGTCTATAACGGTTATAAGAATATCTATGGGGTCGATGGTTTAATTGTAGGAAGTAACCAATATACAGGTGCACCATTACTTGCGACTAAAGCAGCTTATTATACTGGTGCAGGTATTGTGAAGACAATTACTTCAGAAAAAGTGACAGCACTATTACCTCTTTATATTCCTGAAGCCATTCCAGTTACAAGACCACAGATTTTCCATTATGATGATTTTGATGGTTATGATGCATTATTAGTCGGTTGTGGTTTAGGGCTTGAAGAGGGTGCTTTTAGAGCCGTTATTGATATTATGACAGCTTCTATCTGCCCACTTGTCCTTGATGCCGATGCACTTACAATTCTATCTAGAAATATGCATTTATTAGAAAAACAGGATCGTAGTGTTATTCTTACGCCTCATATTGGTGAATTCAAACGTTTATGCCATGTAGAAGATTATCCCGATTTGATGATGGCAGCACAGAGCTTTGCCTCAAAGTATCATTGTATTCTTGTCTTAAAAGGACCTCATACGATTGTGACTGATGGTAAGACATCTTATCGTGTTGCGTCTGGTAATAAAGCCATGGCGGTAGGTGGTATGGGTGATACACTCGCTGGAATCATTACATCACTTCTAGGACAGGGTTATGAAGCATTAGAAGCGGCAGTACTTGGTGTTTATATTCACGGACGTGCTGGAGATGAAGTCGCAAAACAGGCTTATACAGTTATCCCTGAAAAACTCATTGAAGAAATACCACATACAATGGCTGTACTTGCTGGTGAAATAGAATAAGAAAAAGCTGGAAAGCAAAAATTGCTCTCCAGCTATTTTTTTAGTCTGATAATAGAAATATTACGATTTTTAGTATGTGTTTTACGATAACTAAAGAATAAATCATCATTCTCCATTGTACAATAAGGACTGACTTCGATATGTTCTTCTAAAACACCACAGTTAAGTAACTGCTGTTTAATAAGTCCTTTTGAATTAAGAAGATAATGTGTTTCATCTTTTTTAGTATAGAAAGAAGATGTATCAAAACTCATACTTTTAACACGATCAATAATATCATCCATCGCTTCAAAGTTTCGTGCCTCAATAGAAGGTCCTACATAAGCATAAATATGATTTGGGTCACATCCCTCATCTTCTATTAAATGACGTGTTACCTTGCCTACAATCTCAGTAACCGTACCTTTCCATCCTGAATGAATTGCAGCCACTAGATGCTGGTTCTCACAATATAAAAGAACAGGGCAGCAATCTGCATGAAAGGTGAAAAGAGTGAGATCTGTATCTCTTGTATATAATGCATCAAAACCTAAATAGGCATCCTTCTGGCTATAAATCCCTTTACCGCCATCATTTTTATTTACACTTAAATAATGTGTTGTATGACGCTGTAAAGGTGCAACCATATGATCAAGCTCAGTATGAAGCATTTGTGCGAGTTCTTTACGGTTTTCTAGCACCTGCTTGTCATCCAAGCCGTTATAGCTCATGTTGAACAGCCTTCCATCAATATGAGCTGGTACTGTATAGCCTTCTACCATATCATTATTAAATTTCCAAGGTATTAATTTCATCGAGCATCCTCCACTTTCTCTAATTCATCATAGAAAGAATCGTCAGGATCAATATAAATTGTCTTATAATGTCCTAAAAGAACTAAACCTGGCTTATTTGTATGAGGTTTTTTCAAGTTCTTCACTAAACAATAATTCACCGGAACACTTGAACTATATTTCCCCTTAGAGAAATATGCCGCAATATTTGCAGCAAGTCTCATAGTATACTCATCAAGATTTTCTGCATGCACAATAATATGAGAACCAGGCATATCTTTTACATGGAACCACATATCATTACGTGATGCCATCTTGAATGTCAGATAATCATTCTGCAAGTTATTCTTACCAACATAAATAATTATACCATCACGAGTACGATAGACATCATAATGAGGATGTGTTTTCTTTTTTAACTTCTTCACATTCTTCTTACGGATATAGCCCATGTTTTCAAGCTCTTCCTTGATTTCCATGGCATCATAATAATCCGCATTATCCATCAAGGTATTCAAAGTATCAAAATAATTGATTTCTTCTTTCGTCTTTTCAATCTGTTCCTCTAGAACCTTTAAGGAATTCTTTGCTTTCTGATACTTATTATAATAATGGTTGGCGTTTGTTTTTCCATCAAAACGCTCATCAAGTTCAATAGTCATCTTTGTTCCATCATAATAATTATCCACAGTCACTTCCTTCATTCCTTTTTGAATAAGATGTAAAGAAGCATATAAGAGATCACCTTTAATACGATATTCATCACTATTATGAGAATCAAATAATGTCTTTTCTAGCTTATCAAGCTTATTCACGTTTTTTGTATATTCTTTCTGAATAAAATGAAGAATATCAGAAGTCTGCTGTTTAATACGATCCTTCTGATCAATAAACTGATAATACGCATCTAATCCATCAAAAAGAGAATAGTGATCAATTCTTTTTCCAAAACAAGTCAAAGGAATCACATGATACTTCTCTTTATCACCTCGTGTGATATAGAGTTCTTTACTATTTTGTATTTCATTCATAATAGTTTTGAAATCAGTCCCCTGTTCCATTCTTACAGCCACTTCTTCAGCTAAGTCCTTAGAGAATCCTTCAAACTCTTTTACAAGTTGAGTTGTCTCAGGGGTATTCTCAAATGGATTCTTCTTATCGAGAAGTGGAGGGTAGGTATAAGTAATCCCTGGCTGCATAATACGTATACTATCGCTCGGAGAAACACGCTTTAAACATTCAAGAATCTTATCTTCTTTATTTGTAAGAATAAAGTTAGAATGCTTACCCATGATTTCCATATAGAGATGATACTCTACAAGATCTTTAAATTCATTTCTTCCTCTTAAAGTTATCTTTAATATACGATCAAGTCCCACCTGTTCAATACGCTCAATAAAAGACCCTTCAATATGTTTTCTTAGAAACATAGTCAAAGCATTAGGAAAATCAGGTGTAGGATAATTCAATTGTGTTAACTGAATACGGGCATACATTGGATGAATAGAAACAAGGAGTTTCTTATTTTCATTCTGCGCACGTACAGTCATTAATAATTCGTATTTCGATATCTGATATAATTTTGAAATACGTCCTGTCACGATTGTTTCATTTAATAATTCTGTAACACGTGACAATACAATTCCATCAAATGCCATATTCATCACCCGACTTAGTATAACATATTTAAAAGTGTTTGACATCACTGTTTTATTCATGTAGGATATCTTAAAAAGGGGATGTAGATAAGTGAAAAGAGGCCTTCTAATTATCCTGAGTGGACCTAGCGGCGTAGGCAAAGGAACAGTCAGAGAACAACTATTTAAAGAAGAATCATTAAACCTTGCATATTCTATTTCTATGACTACACGTTATAAGAGACCTGGCGAAAAAGAAGGGATCGATTATTTCTTTGTAGACGTTGATACATTCAAGAAAAAGATTGAGCAGGGTGAATTACTAGAATACGCACAGTTTGTAGGTAATTACTATGGAACACCTAAAGCCTATGTAGATCAGCTACTAGATGAAGGTAAGAATGTTGTATTAGAAATCGAAGTACAAGGTGCACTTCAGGTTATGAAGAAAGTACCAGATGCACTTACAATTTTCTTGGTACCACCTTCAATGGAAGAATTAGAAAAACGTATTCGTGGACGTAGAACAGAAGCTGAAGATGTTATTAAAGAACGTCTTGATAAAGCAAGAAGAGAAATTGCGACAAAAGATCAGTATAAGCATGTAGTGGTGAACGATGATGTTATGCGTGCTAAAGATGATATTGTCAAGATTATCGAAGAGAACATGAAGTAGCCATCTGGCTGCTTTTTCTTTTTTACGGAGGTGATTTTATGTTTAAGGTAGAAGTATTAATAGAACATCCTGTCCAGGCATTAGATCGTGGTTTTTCTTATTTATCTAAGAAACCAATTCTTACAGGAATTCGTGTACAAGTTCCATTTAATCATCGTCAGGTGGTTGGTTATGTCTTATCGGTTGAAGAAGTTCAATTAACGCAGAAAGAACTAGAAGAAAGAGATGGCTTTAAATACTCCTATATTTATTCTGTCATAGATGAAGCACCACTCTTAAATAATGAATTAATAACACTGGCTCATCGTATGTCTAAGATGACACTTTGCCCACTTATTGCCTGCTTTCAGGCAATGCTGCCAGGTACTCTAAAACCTTCTACACATAAAATGGTTGGTATTAAGACGAGACAATGTGTAAGAGTAATCAATACAGGAACACCTAAAACAGTGAAACAGAAGGAATGTTTTCGTATGCTTTTGAATCAGGGAGAAATGTTTCTTAAGGATATCCCTTATTCTAGAAGTGTCATCTCATCTCTTGAAAATCAGGGATTGATAGAGATTTATAATAAAGAAGTACAGCGCAACCCTTATACAGGAAATGATTTAAAGGTCAATAATGAAATTACCTTAACACCACTTCAAGAAAGTGTTGTGAGGGGAATCCTTCAAACCTCTCATACTATTTCTCTTGTTCATGGGGTTACAGGATCAGGGAAGACAGAAGTCTATATTGCGCTCACAAAAAAGATGTTAGAAAAGAATAAGACAGTACTTATGCTTGTGCCAGAAATATCTTTGACACCGATGATGGAACGTATTTTTAAAGAACGTTTTCATGACGAAGTGGCAATCATTCATTCTCGTTTATCACAGGGAGAAAAATATGATGAATATCGTCGTATAAAAAAGGGTGAAGCCCGTATTGTGGTCGGTGCGCGTTCTGCAATCTTTGCGCCAGTTGAGAATCTAGGACTTATCATTATGGATGAAGAACATGATATGAGCTATAAGCAGGACAATACACCACGTTATCATACATTATCTATTGCGAAGATGCGTGCAGAGAAAAATAATGCGAAGATTGTCCTAGGCAGTGCGACACCATCTGTAGAAACATATGCGAGAGCACAAAAAGGAATCTATGGCTTATTTGAGATGAAAGAAAGAATTAATGGTAAACCATTACCTTATTGTGAAGTGGTAGATATGGGTAACGAAGCGCGTCAGGGTAACTATTCACTATTATCTCAAAGAATGCAGCAGCGACTCGAAGAAACTCTGAATAAAGGAGAACAGGCGATGATTCTTTTAAATAAGAGAGGCTATGCGTCTTTTATTAAATGTGAATCATGTGGTGAACCGATCCGCTGTCCGCATTGTGATGTGACACTTACTTATCATAAAGCTGAAAACAGATTAAAATGTCACTTATGTGAATACTTCACTTCTGTACCTCAAGTTTGTCCTGAATGTGGTAGTACGCATCTTAAAAAGATAGGATATGGTACACAGAAAATAGAAGAAGAATTAGAAAAGAAATATCCAGATGCACGTATTATTCGTTTTGACTTTGATACAACCCGTAATAAGAATACACATTTAAAATTACTTAAAGATTTTGAAGAACATAAAGCAGATATTATGCTTGGTACACAGATGATTGCGAAGGGGCTTGATTTCTCCAATGTCACATTTGTAGGGGTTCTTATGGCTGATCTGTCTCTTATGGTACCGGATTTTAGAGCTTCTGAACGCACATTCCAGTTATTATGTCAGGTGGCAGGAAGGAGTGGACGAGGAGATAAGCAGGGGACTGTCATGATTCAGACATTTAATCCTGAACATTATGCAATCAAGGCAGCTGTGAAGCAGGACTATGAAGCTTTCTTTAAGGAAGAGATGTTATTTAGAAAGAAAGCGAAGTATCCACCATTCTGTCACCTTGTATCAGTCATTGTACAATCCCGTACACCAAAGAATGTTCATTTGACAGCTTTGGATATCAGCAAGTATTTAAAGGAACATTTAGAAAAGGTACGCATTATCGGCCCTCAGCCCGCCTTTAAGATGCAGGATATCTATCGTGAAAGAATTTTGATTAAATATATAGAATCTAAGCCAATCTATGAACAATTAAGTATCATCGATGATTATTATAACCGTACAAGAAAAGGAGGTGTCATTGTGGCATGCGATTTTAATCCGTATTCCACATATTAATATGAAAGAAAGAGATACAGCATTAGACATACTCATTGATTATGAAAAGAATGAGAGTTATTTAAATATCACTTTAAATCATACTCTTACTCAAGATTTCTCACCATCAGAAAGAGGACTTATTACAACCCTCGTCTATGGGACTATTCAGAATCGTCTATATCTAGAATATCAATTAGAACCACATATCCATACTCGCTTAAAAGTTGTAGAGAGAATGCTTCTATTAATGAGCCTTTACCAGCATTTTTATTTAGATACACCAGATTATGCGATAGTGAATGAAGCAGTAGAAATTATTAAAGAAAGAAGAAATAAAAGAGCAGGAGGCATGATTAATGCGATTTTGCATAGTTGTTTTAAAGAAACAAGATCTTTAGATGATTTGGATCATGATGAACGTTTATCTATTTCTACAAGTCATCCATTATGGATGGTCAAGATGTTCAATGCACAATATGGCAAAGAAACAACAGAAAAGATTCTTCATGCTGATAATGAAGTTCCTTTAAAAAGCGGCCGTGTGAATACATATAAGATGTCTCGCGAGGAATTCTTAAAGAAGTATCCAGAGTTTACTCCAGGCTATCTCTCACCAGATAGTGTGCTATTAAAAGAAGGCAATATTGCGCATACTGAAGCTTTTAAAGAAGGTCTGGTCACTATTCAGGATGAATCATCACAGATGGTAGCCCGTTTATTAAATCCAGGTGAAGAAGATGTTGTCTTGGATATGTGTGGGGCACCAGGTTCTAAAACAACACATCTTGGTATACTCATGAATAATAAAGGCTTGATTGACGTTTATGATCTTTATCCACATAAAGCAAAGCTTATTGAAGACAATGCGAAAAGACTTGGATTATCCAATATTCATGTTCATACAGGAGATAGTACAGACCTTTCATTATTTGATAAGCAGTATACAAAAATACTCTTAGATGGTCCATGTTCTGGACTTGGTGTTCTTTCTAGAAAACCTGAAATCAAGTACCATGACTCGGATGCAATGGATGAAATCATTCTTATTCAAGCAAAATTACTAGAAAATGCATATTCTTTATGTATAAAAGGTGGTAATATAGTGTATAGTACGTGCACTATAAATAAAAAAGAAAACGAAAAACAGATTGAAAAATTCATAAAGAAGCATCCCGATATGCATGTAGTGGAAGAGCGTACTATACTTCCATTTGAATATCACAGTGATGGCTTTTATATGTGTCTGTTAGAAAAGGATGTATGATGAAATCAATTTATGACTTAACACTTGAACAATTAAAAGAAGAATTAAAAGCGATGGGGCAGAAGCCTTTCCGTGCGAAACAGATCTATGAATGGATTTATGTAAAGAATGTCTATGATTTTCATCAGATGACTAATCTTTCTAAAGAACTTCAGGAAACACTTTCCAACCATTTCAGTGATGCGCTTTTAACTATCAAGGAAAAGCAGGTCGCACGTGATGGTACGACTAAATATCTTCTTGAATTAGAAGATGGAGGACTCATTGAAACAGTATTGATGATTCAGACTTATGGTCGTTCATTATGTGTCACAAGCCAGTTAGGATGCAATATGGGCTGTTCCTTCTGTGCTTCAGGCTTATTAAAGAAACAGCGCAACCTTACAAGTGGTGAAATCGTGAAACAGGTCTTGACTGTTATGAATGATTTAAAAGAAAGGGTGACTCATGTAGTTGTCATGGGAACAGGTGAACCATTTGATAACTATGATGAAGTCATGAACTTCATCTATACAGTCAATGAACCTCATGGTTTAGCTATTGGCGCAAGACATCTCACTATCTCTACATGTGGTTTGATTCCTGGAATTGAACGTTTCTCTCATGAACCAATCCAGGTGAATCTAGCAATCAGCTTACATGCACCTAATGATGAAATCCGAAATGAATTGATGCCTATCAACAAACGTTATAATATGGATGATTTAAGAGATGCAATCAAGACATATATTGAACGTACTAATCGTCGTGTCACTCTTGAATATATTTTATTGAAGGATGTCAATGATGATATCAAATATGCACGTCAGTTAGCGCATTATCTTCGTGGATTAAATGTCTATGTTAATTTAATTCCTTATAACCCTGTAGATGAACATGGCTATAAACAATCTCTAGGTCATACAATTACTGCATTTAAGGATGAACTTATTCGTTTGCATATTAATTGTACTTTAAGAAAAGAACATGGTCGTGATATTGATGGTGCATGTGGACAGTTACGTGCAAAAAGAGAGAAAGGAGCATAATATGGCTATCTCCGCGATGACTGATATCGGAATAAAAAGGTCAGTGAATCAAGATCGAGCAGTCTATAAAATTAAGAATCATGAAATCGTTGGCGTATTGTGTGATGGAATGGGTGGTCATCTTGCAGGTGAAGTTGCTTCAACACTTGTGAGTCGTTATGTGATTGAACATTTCTTTGATCATTCACCATTTCTAGATGATGAATCTATTCATGCCTGGATTTCATCTTTACTATTAACTGCCAATGATCTTGTGAATAAGGAAAGCGATATGCATAGTGAATATGCAGGCATGGGGACTACAATTGTCATCTGTTATATGGATGGCAAGAATACTTATGTATCCCATGTGGGTGATTCTAGAGCTTATTTGTATAAAGATACATTAAAGCAGATTACAGCAGATGATACTTTTGTGAATGAACTTGTAAAAAGAGGTTTGATCAATGAAGAAGAAGCCTCACATCATCCAAAAAGAAATGTCTTAGTGCAGGCTATTGGTATTAAAGAAGCTTTACGTATTTCTTTTTATAAGATTGAAGAAGATTATCGTGCAATATTACTCTGTTCAGATGGATTATATAATTCTCTCTCATCTCAACAGATTGAAGAAATACTACAAAAAAATGCATCAGTTGATCAAAAAACTGAATGCCTCATTCAATCAGCCAATGAATTTGGCGGATTAGATAATATTGGTGTTTTACTAATTGAGAAGGGAGAAGCATAAGATGAGTGAAAAAGGACGTATTCTTGCTGATCGTTATGAATTAAAAGAACTTATTGGACAGGGCGGTATGGCCGATGTCTATCTTGCATATGATGATATATTAAAAAGAGAAGTAGCAGTCAAAATACTTCGTTCGTCTTTGACAGGAGATCCTATTTATATCACTCGTTTCCATCGTGAAGCGCGTGCAGCGGCTGCATTATGTCATCGTAATATTGTAGAAATCTATGATGTGGGTGAAGAAGATGATCTTTACTATATTGTCATGGAATATGTACGTGGCCAGACTTTAAAAGAATTAATTAATAAGCGTGGTGCACTTCATTATGTTGAAGCTGTGGATATTATGAAGCAGGTTGTTTCAGCTACTGCACTTGCACATTCTATGGGTATTGTACATCGCGATCTGAAGCCTCAGAATATTCTTGTTACTGATTCTGGTATTGTAAAGATTGCGGATTTCGGTATTGCCTCAATTCAGTCTTTATCACAGGTGACTCAGACTGATACGATCATGGGCTCACTTCACTATCTTGCGCCAGAAATCGCAAGAGGTGAAAAAGCAACACCACAGAGTGATATTTATGCCTTAGGTGTTGTTTTCTATGAATTACTAAGAGGAGATGTACCATTTAATGGTGAGTCTCCAGTAAATATCGCATTAAAGCATATGCGTGATGAAATTCCTTCAGTACGTGCTTATAATCCAGCGATTCCTCAGTCAGTAGAAAATATCATTATCAAAGCGACTGCTAAGAATACAAATAATCGTTATCAGTGTGCGGATGATATGTTAGATGATTTAGACACATGTTTAGAACGTTTAGACGAAGAAAAGCTTACTTTTGACCAGGTTAATACTGATCCAACTATTATTGCGAGCGATTCACAGTTCTTTACGAAAACGGCACCTATTGATCCTGAAATAACACAGACAGAAATTGAAGAAATCAAGCCTCAGGATGAGAAGAAGAAAGAACCAATGGATAAGAAAAAGAAGATTGCGATTGGTGCAGCGATTGGTGCTGTCATTGTATGTCTTGCGATTGTGGCAGGTTTCTTCTTACTTGGTGGTAATAAAGATGGCATGATGATGGATTTAGTAGGTAAGACTGAAAAAGAAGCAACAGCTTTATTGATTGATAAAGGCTATAAGGTTTCTGATGATGTCAACTATGAATTAAGTGATAAATATGAAAAAGGTCTTGTAGTAGCCACAGATCCTGAAGCAGGACATGCTATTAATAAAGGTGATACCGTGACATTAACTCTTTCTAAGGGTAAATATATTATCATGGAAGATTATACAGGTGTGTCTTATGACGCAGCTTATAAGAAACTTACCAAGCTTGGATATAAGGTGAAGAAGTATGAAAAGTCTGATGATGAATATAAAGCAGGTATTGTTATTGGACAGTCTATATCTGAAGGAGAAAAACAGGATCCTAATGAAAAAGGCAAGATTATCACTTTAACAGTTTCTAAGGGTGTGACTATTACTGTTCCATCACTTTATGGTCAGGACATCAATGCCGCAAAATCAACATTGGAAAGCCAGGGCTTCACCAATGTAAAATTATCTGTTCTTCCATCACCTACTGACAGTGCAACAATCAACTCAATGTCTGTTAATACAGTCGTTAAACAGTCTGTTGCACCTTATACTCAGGTAACAAGCAAGGGGACTGAAATTATCTTATATTACTATGATAAGAAACCTACTCCACCAACAACACCTTCTCAGCCTGATTTACCAGAAGATGATGATGGTGATGACGCCAGTCCGAATGCACAATCAGAATAGGAGAATATATGACTAAAGGTCAGATTATAAAAGTCCTTGCAGGATTCTACTATGTAGATACAGGCGAAAAAGTAGTAAGCTGTAAGGCCCGTGGTAAATTTAGAAACAGAGGACAGAAGCCTCTTGTAGGAGACTTCTGCAGCTTCAAGGAAGAAAAGGATGGTTCAGGTTATATCCTTTCTCTTGATGAAAGACATAACCAGTTAGAAAGACCTCCTATTTGTAATATAGATCAAGCTCTCCTTGTATTTTCTATTGCTGAGCCGGATTTTGATCAGATGCTTCTTGATCAGTTCCTCGCAATGGTTGAATATGAGAAGATTAAGCCAATTATCATTATTACTAAGATAGATCTTAATAGAGAACTTGTTCCGGTTATCAAAAAGAAGTACAATGCATATGATCTATATTTTGTATCAAGTAAAGAAAATGAGGGGATTGAAGAAATCAAACCACTTTTAAAGAATCGTGTCACAGTCGTGACAGGACAGAGTGGTGTAGGTAAATCAAGTCTTTTGAATGCCTTAAACATTGAATTGAACATTGAGACAAATGAAATTTCACAGGCATTAGGAAGAGGAAAACATACGACAAGACATGTTGAACTGATTCCGATGTATGGTGGCTATATTGCCGATACACCTGGCTTCTCTTCTTTGGAACTGAAGATGGAACCGGTAGAACTTGCGACTACTTATCATGATTTTAGAGAATTATCTCATCATTGTAAGTTTAGGGGATGTCTTCATGATAGTGAACCAAAGTGTGCTGTGAAAGAAGCTGTTGAAGCAGGAGACATAGATCAAACAAGATATGAAGATTATCTGCAGTTATTAAAGCAGGTAAAAGAAAGGAAAGATAAACGATATGGTTAAAATTGCACCTTCAGTATTATCCGCTGATTTTGCGCATCTTAAAGAAGATATTGATACAATCTATGATGGAGGAAAGTCATGGATTCATTATGATGTCATGGATGGACACTTTGTACCAAATATTTCATTTGGTTATAGTATCTTGAGTAATGTTCGTGCTGTCACTGATTTATTTATTGATGTTCATTTAATGATCACTGATCCGGGTCAGTATTTAGATGAATTCATCAATGCAGGTGCAGATCTCATTACATTTCATATTGAAGCTGTATCAAGCGTGCAGGAAGCACGTGTCCTTATTCAGCGTATTCATGATGCAGGATGTCTTGCTTCTATCTCTATTAAACCAGGAACTGATGTAGAAGCTGTTAAACCATTCCTAGATGATTTAGATATGGTTCTTGTAATGAGTGTTGAACCAGGATTTGGAGGTCAGTCATTCAATCCTTCAGCCTTAGATAAGATTACTGAATTAAAAGAAATCAGAAATGATAGACGCTATCTTATTGAAGTGGATGGTGGTATCAATGAAAATACAGCCAACCTATGCCGTGGAGCTGGGGCAGATGTTCTTGTGGCTGGAAGCTATGTCTTCAAGGCAGAAAATAGACAGGAAGCTATTGATTCACTCAAATGAAAATAGGCTTATACGCAAGCATGAATAATGGGGATGTCTTTAATAAAGACATCCCTTATATTGCGGTTGATGGTGGTTTGGAACATCTGCACCGTCAATTTATTAAACCATTATTCGCAATTGGAGACTTTGATTCTCTAGAACATAAAGAATACCTTGAGGGGCTGGAAGTTTTGAGCTTTCCTACACACAAGGATGAAACAGATACAGAACTAGCCATTAGCGAAGCACTTAATAGAGGTTATGATGAAATAGATCTTTATGGTGTCATTGGTGGACGTATTGATCATTTTCTAGGAGTACTCATTTATTTAAGACAGCATCCGGATATTAAGATTACACTCTATGATGATATCAATAGAATCTATTTGCTGCCTAAAGGAATACATCAGATAGACTGTACTGAGTATAAATACTTCTCTTGCTTTACTGAAAAGACTTGTATTCTCACATTAAAGAATTGTGATTATCCACTTGATGGTTATACATTAGAACCTCATGATCCATTATGTATCTCTAATCAATGTCATGGTATTTTGACAATAGAAAATAGTGAAGATCTCATCTTTATTGAATCACAAAGAATAGGAGGATAATATGGCAGAAAATAAAGACTTTCTTGCGACTGAACCAGTAGGTAAACTATTGAGACAACTTGCTTTACCTACAGTCATAGCCCAATTAATCAACATGCTTTACAATATTGTAGACCGTATGTTTATTGGTCATATTCCCCATACTGGTGCACTTGCTTTAACAGGAGTTGGTGTCTGTATGCCTCTTATTATGATTGTGACAGCCTTTGCCTCTCTAGTAGGCAATGGTGGGGCACCACGTGCTTCTATTTATATGGGACAGGGAAATCATGATCATGCAGAAAAGATTTTAGGAAACTGTTTTATTACACAGATTATTGTCTCTATTGTATTAACACTTATTCTATTCTTTGGAAATCGTACCTTCCTACTTGCTTTTGGTGCAAGTGGTAATACAATCTCTTATGCAGTAGATTATATGAATATATATGCGATAGGAACGCTTTTTGTCCAATTAACACTGGGGATGAATATGTTTATTACGGCCCAGGGGTTTGCAAAGAATGGGATGATTTCTGTTGTAATTGGGGCATTATGTAATGTCATCCTCGATCCTATTTTGATCTTTGGATTCAATCTAGGTGTCAAAGGTGCGGCTCTTGCGACAATCATCTCACAGGGATGTTCATGTCTTTATGTTCTTCGCTTCCTGTTTGGCAAAAAAACAAAACTTAAAATAAAAAAGAAAAACTTATCTTTAGATAACTCAGTCATCTTACCCTGCCTTGCTTTAGGTCTTTCGACCTTTGTGATGCAATCAAGTGAGAGTGTCATCCAGGTCTGTTTTAATTCTTCTTTATTAAAATATGGAGGAGATATAGCAGTAGGCGCAATGACTATATTGACTAGTGTTATGCAGTTTGCGATGCTTCCTTTACAGGGATTAGGACAGGGGGCACAGCCTATTATCAGTTACAACTATGGGGCTAAGAATAAAGAACGTGTTCAAAAGACATTTAAATTATTACTTAAGGTTTCCCTTATCTTTTCAATGGCAATCTGGATTTTGATTCAGATCTTCCCACAGATGTTTGTAGGACTCTTTACAAATGCACAAGAACTCTCACTCTTTACTACTAAAGCACTTAGAATCTATATGGCAGTTGTAGGATTATTTGGAATTCAGATTGCCTGTCAGATGACATTTGTGGCTTTAGGTAATGCGAAAGCTTCTGTAATAGTGGCAGTAACTAGAAAATTCATTCTCTTAATACCATTTATTTATATTATGCCTGCATTACTTGTAGATAAGACAATGGCTGTCTACTTAGCTGAACCAGTGGCAGATCTTTTTGCGATTACATTTACAGTATTGTTGTTTAGAAAACAATTCAAGAAAGCACTTGAACATATGAACTGAGGTTTCTCAGTTCTTTTTTTCATAGAAATAGATTATAATGATAGAGATTGAAAGAAGGATGAATATATGAGAAATCTAGAAGATATAAAAAGAAGTGGATTTAAAATCATTGAACAAAAAAGAGAAGAATTCATGAGACAGAGCATTCTTTCTGATGAGTTCTTAGATTTATTAGATAAGAATAAAAAGCCATTTGATCTTTTAATGTCCTATTATCGTTGTGCGGTAATGGAGATAGAAACAAAATTCAGAGTATTAGATCAGGAATATTCTTTAGAATATGATGGTAATCCCATTGAAAGCATCAAGTCACGTATTAAATCATATGATAGTATTGCGAGAAAAGTAAGACGCAAGAATATTCCGATGACTATGGAATCATTAGAAGAAAATATAAGAGATATTGCAGGAGTCAGAGTTGTTTGTTCATTTCCTGAAGATATTTATGAACTTGCAGATAGCTTCTTAAGACAGGATGATATTACTTTGATTGAGATGAAGGATTATATTAAAAATCCTAAACCTAGTGGTTATCGTAGTTTACACTTAATTGTACAGGTACCAATCTTCTTACAGAAGACAAAGAAGTATGTTTATGTAGAAGTACAGCTTCGTACGATTGCGATGGATTTCTGGGCAAGTTTGGAACATAAATTACGCTACAAGAAGAATATTCCTGAAGATGAAGCAAAACTTATTGCTCAGGAACTTTATGACTGTTCAGTAGAAAGTGCTAAATTAGATGAACGTATGCAGAAGATACGTTCAATGATGAATAAGGGAGAATCTTAAAGATTCTTTTTTTATCTAAAGATATGGTAGAGGATCCTCACTTCTATAGGCAGCAAGATGATTGCTGATAACATATTTGAATAAGAAATTTTTGAATATGTAGCGTATAGATAATATGTAGGGAAATTATTTTTCTATATATTAAGGAGCAGAAAAAACAACATGTCTTTAAGTTGAACAGTAGGTAAGAACTTATCTAAATAATATAGCTATCAAAGAATTATGTCATATTAAGTTGAATGTAGAAAATAGAGTAAGAATACAGGCATAAACCAGGAAGGCTGAAAATGTAAAATTAGCATTTTGGATTGTGGAAATTCTAACAAATATGAAAGGAGGATATTATCAATGACCAAAGATTTCTATGACGAAATTAAGAAAATACTTACTGATGCTAGGAATAAAGTATATCAGACTGCTAATTTTGCGATGGTGGAAGCTTATTGGCAAATTGGAAAATCTATTGTTGAAGAACAAAACGGAGAAGAACGTGCTGAATATGGAATAGGATTACTTAAAGAACTTTCTAAACAGATGACAAAAGATTTTGGAAAAGGTTTTACGGTTTCAAACTTAAAAAATATGAGGCAGTTTTATTTGACTTTTCCAAATGGCTACGCACTGCGTAGCGAATTGAGTTGGACGCATTATAGATTATTGATGCGAGTGGAAAATGAAAATGCGCGACAGTTCTATATGGAGGAAGCAATAAAATCTCGATGGAGTACACGACAGTTAGAAAGACAGATTACTACCTTTTTCTATGAAAGGTTGTTATCTAGTAAGAACAAGGAGAAAGTTGTACGTGAGATTCAGACAACTGAGCCTAGGGAAACAGCAGAAGATATCATTCGTGATCCATACGTATTAGAGTTCCTAGGATTGTCTTCTAATGATGATTTTTTTGAAAGTGATCTGGAACAGGCACTTATAACACATTTACAAAAGTTTTTGCTAGAATTGGGACGTGGATTTTTTTTGTGGCGAGACAAAAGAGAATAACGTTTGATGGACGACATTTCAGAATAGATCTAGTTTTTTATAATTATATTTTGAAAAGCTTTGTGCTTATAGATTTAAAGATTGGAGACCTTACGCATCAGGATTTAGGACAGATGCAGATGTATGTGCATTATTATGAACGCAAACTGATGAATGAGGGAGATAATCCTCCAATTGGCATTGTGCTTTGTGCAGATAAAAGTGATGCAGTTGTTCGTTATACGTTGCCAGAAGATGAGACACAGGTATTTGCTTCAAAATACAAACTTTATCTTCCGACAGAAGAAGAATTGCTAAAAGAATTAAAAAAAGAATATCAAATAAAAGAATATGCCCAATTGGATAATGGATGCTAAAGACAATAAATAATGTTATACTAGATAAAGGTATTAAAAGAGATGTATTGTAAATCATTGAACAAAGAAGATAAGAATTCGTGAAACGGCGTATTCTTTCAGATGAGTCATTAGATCTATTGGATAAAAATAAGAAGCTATTTGATCTTTTAATGTCTTATTATCGTTGTGCGGTGATGGAGATGAAACAAAGTTTAGAGTATTAGACCAGGAATATTCCTGAATGCACACATTGATAGTAATCTAGGTATTAGAGATAAGCTGTTCAAGTTATAGTAATTCAGTGGTTTTGAGAACGAACAATAATATAAATTAGTATACGAGGAGGTATAATGCATGTATCAGGATTTATCTTTTATGAATATTCCGCTTCCAGAGGACGTTTTGAAATTAAAAATTTATGGTGATTATGCTGGAGCTCAGAAAATGATTCGTTATTTTCTAGAAGAGAAGGATATTTCACAGGCGCTTAGAAAACGTCTGGAAATTGAACAGGAAGTCATTGGTGTTATGGGTGGAAACGAATATCCATTTACTTATGATGAAGCATTGGAGATTATGATGAGTCATTTGCGTGATTTCAAAAAAGAAGAGTTAGATCATCTGAAAGAAATCAGTGCGGCAGATTGGATTTATATTAATGGCGAGGTACATTTTCAGCGTCGATTCTATGAAAATCTCATTAAGACTCGTCCTGACTTTGCAAAGCGTGTCATTGCAGAAAATCCAGAGGATGAAAAGCAAAATAATCTGAATCAGAAGCTACTGAATGAAAATATACATTACATGAAGGAGCATGGAGGAAGAACTGTACACACTCGTATACGTTCAACAATAAAAGCTAAGAAAGAATTCGAAGAGATAGGACGCAAGGTTCGTGTACATCTTCCGATTCCTAAGGTATATGAGCAGGTTTCTAATGTAGAGATTCACGCATCTAATCCAGAGATTACATATATAGCACCTGCTGATGCACCACAGAGAACAGTATATTTTGAAACTGAACTGAAAGAGAATCAGGAGTTTATGGTAGATTATTCATTTGATTACCATGTAAATTATGTAGAGTTAGATCCTGCCAAGATATCTGAAGAACAGCCAGATTTCTGTCTGGAAGAGCAGGCACCACATATCGTATTCACTCCTTACTTAAGAAAACTAAGAGATGAGCTTGCAGGAGATGAGACAAATCCAATTATTTTGGCACGTCGATTCTATGATTTTGTGACAACAAAAGTTATGTATTCTTTTATGAGAGCGTATTTTACAATTGAGTGTATTCCAGAATACTGTGCAATCAATCTGAAAGGTGATTGTGGTGTACAGGCACTCTTATTTATCACACTTTGTCGTATGTCTGGAATTCCAGCACGCTGGCAGTCAGGTCTTTATGTGACGGAATATTATACAGGATGCCATGATTGGGCACAATTCTATGTAGCACCTTATGGATGGGTATTTGCAGACCTTTCCTTTGGTGGAAGTGCATGGCGTGAAGGAGACAAAGAACGTTGGAACTATTACTTTGGTAATCTCGACATTTTCCGTATGCCAGCTAACTCTGAAATTCAAAAAGAATTCATGCCAAAGAAAAAATGGCTTCGCATCGATCCGATTGATAATCAGAGAGGAGAATTTGAGTACGAGGATCATGGACTTCGTTTCTCTCAGCTAGAAGTATCACAGGAATTGATTTCTATGGAAGATATTGAAAAATAAGCAGATAATATAAAACCAATGATTGGATTCAAAAAGGCTTCGGGGTATGCACGCGAACTTGTTGCAAGGGAAAAACGACAGGATTTTCAAAGAAGATTTTAAGATATAGAAAGAGAAAACAGATGAAACATTATAAAAATTTATTTATCAACCAACTGAATACAAAAGATGTAGACCATTTTACCACTGACACTGGTCTTTTCCTGAGACGAAAGACAAACGAAGTTTTTCGTAAACTATGCAACATTTTTACAAATGCAACGATTATAAGAGAAGATATACAGGATTATGCCAGTGATGAAGAGTATTATAGGAATCTGAAACCGGATAGAATACCATTATCGCATTACCCACTGTCAACAAAAAAGAATGCCAACAATATTGTTGTCGAACGATATCCCAAGCTGGATAAAGAGGAAAGCTATATTTTCGTAGGAAGTCATGTCTGCCCGGAAGACATTGAAACTATGTTGAATGTTATTGACAGAAATGCATATCTGATATTAGGCTCGGTAGAAACTTTAAGATATAATCCTGAGGCGTACTTGTCCTGGTTAAATGGCATGATTGTATTTGACATTCTTAATCCAGAGGAAAGAAGTGCGCTTCCGACAAAAATGGAGAGGGTATTACAGAAACAAAGCATTCTGATATTTC
>OIZH01000058.1_pt1 | contig 22806 bp, 18 predicted proteins | sample 1588511 | NCBI WGS metagenome assembly OIZH01 (sample SAMN03283237) | human gut metagenome | biome: human-associated habitat; material: feces | host: Homo sapiens | place: Peru | collected 2012
TCCATACCGCCGAAGAAAATTTCGCTAACCTGGTCCATAGTGTATGAAAGCGGAGTCACGCGGCGGTTAGCTTGGTCGATACCAGAATATACGCGCGGATAATAGTACATCAAAGCCAATGATTCGTGTTTGCCAGGGTCGCCCGGATTGCCGAAGTAAGGATTCTCCGAAGCAAGGAGGAACGAGTCGGTATTGCAAACAAGTGTTGGAACAGCGTCGCTTCCATCAAACAGACTCTTCAAGTTGAAGTCGCCGTTTGCGTCAATCTTATAATAATAATCTGTTTTGCTTGAGCAATCGTTAACAGTTACATCGCCGTAATAGTCGAAGGTGTTCTGATGCCAAACATAAGCATCCGAGCCCTGCTTCTTGAACTTTACGTCGTAAGCACCCGGAACATACATATACACTGTTCCCCAAATCTGACCTGTCTTATCAGTAGTCTGGAACAATGCACCTTCAGGACGCAAATAATAGTTGTTTTTCTTCTCAGCGCGCAGCTTTGAAGGCTGAGCCTGTGCGTTAAGTGCTGGCACGAGGTGCTTGCCGAACTGGCGTGCGCTGAACGGAACGCCTTCAACAAACGGCTGTGCGTTGGCAGCTGTTGTTGCCATAACAAGAGCCGCAGTCAAAAGTAAAGATTTCTTCATAATTATGTTTGTATGATTATTAATTGATTGCTACAATTATTCTGCAAATATACTTATAATCATGTTTTTCGCCAAACAAAAGTTATCTTTTTTTAAAATTTTCTTTATCGATTGATAGTTTGCAGTTTATATAAGAACACATTGTTATGATAAAAAAAAACAGAGAGTTTCAAAACTCCACCCTCCTACAGGCAGAGACTATATTATCGGGCGGCGAACGCAATCTGATCGGGCGGCGGACGCAATCTGATTGGATGGCGAACGCAATCTGATCGGACGGCGAACGCAATCTGATCGGACGGCGTTCGGTATACGATGGCAAAACGCAACAAACAGAGCAAAAAAAAATAGAGGGCGTGTCAAAACTACAGTATTGCGATAAAAAGCTAACTGTAGTTTTGACACGCCCTCTATATTATAATATTTCTCTCAGCGGCACCATAACGAAGTCGCGCTCCTGCATGTGCGGATGCGGCAGCGTAAGGTCGGGCGTAGAGAGTTGCAGGTCGTCGTACATGAGGATGTCGATGTCGATGGGGCGGTCGTGATATTGTCCGTCTACCGACTTCTGCGTTCTGCCCAGTTCGCGCTCTATCTGCTTTGTAGCTTCGAGCAGTTCTGCGGGCTGCAAGGCGGTAAGCAGTCGCACGCACATGTTCATGAATCGGTTTGCCGACTCAAATCCCCACGGCTCCGTCTCGATGAACGACGACTGGCGGTCTACCGTTCCAGCGCGTTCGTTGAGCATCTCAATGGCACTGCGCATCGTAGCCTCGCGGTCGCCGAGATTGGAGCCGAGCGAAAGATACACCTTGTGCATAAGTGCGGCTTAGTCGTTAACGATGAGCAGGGCGTCGCCGTACGAACCGAACTTGAATCCGTGCTTAACGGCGAGGTTGTAAGCCTCCATTACGAGGTCGTAGCCACCGAAAGCGCAAGTCTCCATGAGGAGTGTTGAGTACGGATGGTAGAAGTTAGAGATCATCGAGTCGGCAAGTCCGAAGTCGTACGGCGGGAAGATGAACTTGTTAGTCCAGCCGTCGTATTCCTTCAGCATACCGTCGGTGCCGACAGCGGTCTCTGTAGCCTTAACGACGCTTGTACCAACGGCGCACACACGGTGGCCGGCACGCTTCGTGTCGTTGACGAGCTTGCAGCAGTCGGCGTCTACACGCATCTGCTCCGAATCCATCTTATGCTTTGTAAGGTCCTCCACTTCGATGTCGTGGAAGTTGCCCAAACCGCAGTGGAGCGTGATATAGGCGAAGTTGATGCCGCGAATCTCCATGCGCTTCATCAGCTCGCGCGAGAAGTGCAAGCCGGTAGCCGGAGCCGTAACGGCGCCCTCGTGCTTGGCGAAGATGCACTGGAAGTCGTCGAAGTCGTCCTCTGTGCTGCGCTTGTCGGGGCGGCGATCGAGGATGTAGCGTGGCAGCGGAGCCTCGCCGAGAGCGTAAAGCTCGCGCTTGAACTCGTCGTGCGGACAGTCGTAGAGGAAGCGGAGCGTGCGTCCGCGGCTTGTTGTGTTGTCGATAACCTCAGCCACCATAGTGCCCGAGTCGTCGAAGAACAGCTTGTTGCCGATACGTATCTTGCGTGCTGGCTCTACGAGCACGTCCCATAGGCGCATCTCCTCGTTGAGTTCGCGTAGCAGGAACACCTCAATCTTCGCATCGGTCTTCTCCTTTGTGCCGTAGAGGCGCGCCGGGAATACCTTTGTGTCGTTGAAGATGAACGTGTCGTGCTCGTCGAAGTAGTCGAGCACATTGCGGAAGTCGAGATACTCGCCCTCGATGGGGTTGCCGTCAGCGTCTTTCTTGTACATTTCGATGGTCTGCGACTTCTTGTGCAGCACCATCAGGCGACACTCGTCGCGACGTGTGATGCGGAAGGTCTCCTTCTCGCCGTTGTCGTTTTCGAACTCGCGGTAAATGCTATGCGGATAAAGAGCGATGAGCTCTTCTGGTAACTTAAACTTGAACTGTGATAACTTCATAGTAGTTTTTATTTATTCATCTTCACTGGTTTCTATTGTCTGATTGGCGAGCCACTCCTCGAACTTGTCGAGCTCGATGCAGTTCTCCACGCGCTGATCGCCAGAGCGTGTGCGGCAGAGAGCCGTGAGATAGCCGCCGGAGTTGAGCGCACGACCGATGTCGCGTGCCAAGGCGCGGATGTATGTGCCCTTTCCGCACGCCACGCGTATCGACATCTGCATCGTTTCGGGGTCGAACGCCGTGAGTTCTATCTCGTCGATGTGTATCTGCTTCGGCTTCAGCTCCACGTCCTGACCCTTTCGGCGCAGGTCGTAGGAGCGCTGTCCGCCCACCTTGCACGCCGAGAATGTCGGCGGGACCTGCTCTATGTCGCCCACGAACTGCTTCAGAACCTCTTCTATGCGTTCGCGTGTGATGCCGTCTGTAGGATAGGTGGCGTTCACGGGATGCTCCATGTCGTAGCTGGGCGTGGTGGCGCCGAGCTGAATGGTGGCTGTGTACTCCTTGCCGTGCATCTGAAACTCCTCAATGCGCTTCGTGAACTTGCCTGTGCAGAGCACGAGCACGCCCGAAGCGAGCGGGTCGAGGGTTCCGGCATGGCCTATCTTTATCTTCTTCACCCCGAGGCGTACGCAGATGCGCTTTCGCACTATTGCCAAGGCACAGAAGCTGGTCATGCCAAGGGGTTTGTTTATGGCGATGACTTCGCCTTTGGTGAAATTCATTATTTGTTGTTGATTTTATACTAAAGAGCAAACGATGGTCACGGCACCTGCAATGGCGCAATATACGCCGAACCAAACGAGCTTGCCGCGCTTCACGATGTTGATCATCCACTTGCAGGCGATGCATCCGCTGACGAATGCAGCCACGAAGCCAACAACGAGGGGCAGTGTGTCGATATTGCCGAACGCGTCTTCGCCCTTAGCTGCCTTCAAAACGTCGAGCAACGCCTCGCCGAGTATAGGCGGAATGACCATAAGGAATGAGAACTGGGCGAGATTCTCCTTCTTGTTGCCAAGCAGCAAGCCGGTAGCAATGGTAGAACCTGAGCGCGAGAGTCCGGGCAGCACGGCTGCAGCCTGGGCAAGACCGATGATGAAGGCGTCCTTCATAGAGATATGCTCGCGCTGACGCGGCTTGGCGAAATAGGAGAATGTGAGCAGCAAGGCTGTGAGAAGCAGACAGCAGCCCACGATGAGCAGACCCGAACCGAAGATTTCCTCTACATAGTCCTTGAAGAACACACCTACGATGCCTACCGGAATCATCGAAACGACGATATTGAGGAAGTATTTTGTCTCGGCGTTCATCTCGAACTTGAAGAGTCCTTTCAGAATCCAGTCGATTTCTTTCCACAGTATGACGAGGGTGCTGAGCACTGTTGCTACGTGCACCATTACGGTGAACGCAAGGTTGTCCTCGCCCTGCACACCGAAGAGTGCCGAGCCGATAGCGAGGTGGCCGCTACTACTAACGGGCAAGTATTCTGTGAGTCCCTGGATAACGCCAAGGACCAATGCTTGTAACCAATCCATTTGTCTAATTTTTAATTATTAATTATTAATTATTAATTATTAATTCGAGGGTGCCAGGGGTGATATCAGGAGGTGTTATCAGGGGGTGCAGTTGTCTCTCAGGGGGTGCAGTTGTCTCAACTGCACCAACCTATTTGAAGGCACAAGAGGATGCACCTGCCGCTTGGTTGGTGCAGTTGAGACAACTGCACCCCCTGAGAGCACCCACTTAAGACTTATTCGTCCTTCGGCTTTTTGATTATGGCATATATAATCGAGATGAAGCCGAGGAAGCACACAACGGGTGCCACCTTCACGCGGCGCACGCTGAAGATGTCGTTGTCGAAAACGGTCTCGTCGCTTCCGCCACCGCTCATAAGTATAAAACCAAGGATTACAACCAACATTCCGACAGCCATCAGAATGAAGTTGATCTTACCGAATGCGTAATTTCTTTTATCCACTTTATTTATATTTTAAGTTGAATGAATATATTCTATTAATCACCACATCACCATCACACCATCTCAACATTATATCTTATACAAGTCGCCTGCCTTCATGCGCAGGAACTTGTTAACCGATATTATCGAGCAGATAGCAGTGATGAAGATACCGAATACAACCACCGTACCGGCAGTTATGGCGAGCACCTGCCACGTGATGAGGTCGAGAACGTCGGGCTCGTACATGAACAGAGCGTAGACAGCACCGCCGAGCACGCAGCACGCTATGAGCGCAGCGAGCAGACCAAGCAACACGTAGTGGCGCACGAACGGCGCACGGATGAAGCCCCACGACGCACCCACGAGTTTCATAGTGTGGATGGAGAAACGGCGGGCGTAGATGCTCAGACGCACGGTGTTGTTGATAAGCGAGAACGACACTATCGTGAGCAGCACGGCGAGCGCCAGCAGCACAAGACTTATCTTGGCGATGTTCTCGTTCACGCTGTCGATGAGGTCTTTCTGATACTTCACTTCGCTCACCTTAGGGTAGGCTTTCAGCTCCTTAGAGATGAACTGCAGCGAGTCGCTGTTGGCGTAGTCAGACTTCAGCGTTATCTCGATAGACGAGAGGAACGGGTTCACTTCGGCGAACTCGCGCGGGTCGGTGCCCAGCGCCTTGATGCCTTCGCGCAGTGCCTGCTCCTTGCTGATGTACTGCAGCGAACAGATGTACGGGCGCGCCTGCAGCTTGTTGCAGAACTGGTGAGCCTCGCCTGTCGTCATATCGTCCTGCAGCATCATCGTCACCACGATGTTCTGCTTCACATAGGCAGAAAGATTGCGGGCGGTGCACACTGAGAACACCACCAAACCTAACAGGATAAGCACCATTGCGGTGCTAATGCACAACGTTACGGCCTGCAATCCGTGACGACTGCGGGTCTTCTTGTTTTTCTTTCTCATTCCGAAAAGGCTATATTATACCAAATTTCCTGCAAAATAACAAAAAAATATCGGTTAAAAAGAGGGATTAACGTCAATTAACACCATACGTATGCCTTTAATAAAACAAACTATCTACCTTTGGATAACTATAAAAGCACACATAATGGCAACAATTCTCTATCCTTCGCCGATAGTCGGACCGATACACAGTCGGCGACTTGGCATTTCGCTCGGCGTGAACGTCAACCCGAGCGACGGAAAGATATGCACGTTCGACTGCATCTACTGCGAGGTGGGCTACAACCGCTTGCGCCGCCCTACTCTGCCGCAACCTTCGCGCGAACTTATCGCAGAGCGGCTTGAGCAAAAGCTGAAGGAGATGCGCGCGGCGGGCTCGAAGCTCGACGTCATCACCTTCTCGGGCAACGGCGAACCGACAGCGCATCCCGACTTCCTGCCTATCATCGAGGACACAATACGTCTGCGCGACGCCTATTATCCCGAGGCGCGCGTGTCGGTGCTCACCAATTCTACGCTGGCGCACCGCCCCAACGTGCATCGCGCACTGATGCTCGTCGACAACAACATAATGAAGCTCGACACGGTCTGCGCTGAATATATTAATAAGGTGGACCGCCCCGTGCAACCGTCGTACAACGTCGAGAACATCATCAAGGAGATGGAATCGTTCGGCGGACACTGCATCGTGCAGACCATGTTCATGCACGGCACGGACGACGCCGGCGCAAGTGTTGACAACGTTTCGGAGGCATTCGTGGAGCCTTGGCTCGCCACCGTTCGACGCATCAAGCCCAGCAGCGTAATGATATACACTATCGACCGCGAGACGCCTTGCCCCACTCTTCGCAAGGCTACGCACGCAGAGCTTGATGCAATTCGCGACAGAGTGATTGCCGCAGGCTTCGCTTGCACCGTTGGTTACTGAACACCTCAACATCTCAACATCTCAACCTGTCAACACCTCAACACCTCAACATCACAACATCACAACATCAAATCTCAACACCTCAACATCAAATCTCAACACCTCAACATCACAACATCAAATCTCAACACCTCAACATCTCAACATCACAACATCAAATCTCAACACCTCAACACCAAATCTCAACACCTCAACACCTCAACACCTCACCACAAAAAAATAGCGGCAAGGTTGACGTCACGTCGACCTTGCCGCTTTCATTGAAATAACAACACTAATATATAAAAGGTATGAAATATATGTGTTTTGATGTTTCAGTTGTTCAGAACCAGCCGAAGCCACATGGGGCTTACAGCTTGCTGATGATGCCGAGCTTAGTGCTCTCAAGGAACTTCACGATAGCCGTAATCTCCTTGCCTGCCGGCACCTGCTCCTTAATCTGATTGATTGCGTCGAACACGCTTGTCTGTCCGTGGAACACGAGGCGATAAGCGTTTGCGATATGACTAATCACCTTCTCGGTTGTGCCCGACGACTTCAGCAGCGTCTCGTTAACGCCAGCGTAGCGCACGGGGTTGTCCGTAGCCACGATGAACGGAGGCACATCCTTCGAGATACGCACACCGCCAGTCACCATCGACGCACCACCGATGCGCACGTTCGAGTTGACGATGACGCCAGAAGAGAAGATTGCAGCGCTGTGAACCTCACAGTCGCCAGCCACCTTCGTACCATAACCGAACGTTATGTAGTCGTCAACCTTCGTGTCGTGCGAGATATGCACGCCCTCCATGAAGAAGTTGCGGTTGCCGATGCGTGTCTCGCCGTTGGTAAATGTAGCGCGGTTAACAACCACATTCTCACGGAAGATGTTCTCGTCGCCGATGACGAGGCGTGTAGCCTCACCCTTATGGTTGAAGTCCTGCGGCTCAGCGCCGAGCACCGTGTTCTGATAAACCTTGTTGCCACGGCCCATTACGGTGCCGCGCATGATGCTCACGTAAGGATAGATTACGCAGTCGTCGCCGATAACCACGTTGTCCTCGATGTATGCGAACGGATAGATCGTAACGTTCTTACCAATCTTCGCACCCGGAGCTATATATGCTTTTTCACTAATCATAATTTTGAGTTTTGAGTTTTAATATCTTCCTCCGCCGAGTGCATAGTAGAGGTTAACCACAGCCTGCATCTTGTAGAAGTCGTCCTGCACCTTCGAGAGCTCAGCGTTGAGCAGACTCTGCTGTGCGGTGATTATCTCAAGATATGTAGCCGATCCGTCGTTGAAGAGCATCTTGTTGTACTCGACGTTCTTCTTCAGGCTCTCCACCTGCTTAGCCTCCAGCGCGCTCTTCTCTGCAGAAGAGTTGTAGAGCACGAGGGCGTTGCTCACCTCAGAGCCTGCTGAGAGCACAGCGTTCTGCCATGTGTTGAAAGCCTGCTCCTGCTTTGACTTAGCCACCTTCAAGCCAGCCACGAGCTGACCGTGAGCGAAGATAGGCTGAACGAGCGAGCCGACAGCCGAGAGCAACCACTTGCCCGGGTTGGTGATGCCCATACCGCCAGAGTTGGTGAAGGCGCCAGTGCCCGAAATGGTGATGTTCGGATAGAACTTAGAGCGTGCTGTGTTCACGTCGTAGAAGCACTGTGCGAGCGACATCTCTGCATAGTGAACGTCTGGACGGTTGGCGAGCAACTGCAAGCCGATGCCGGTAGAGAACTCCGACGGCAACTGCTGTCCTTCGAACGTGCCGCGTGCGATGGTCTGCGCCTGCTGACCGAGCAGCAGCGAGAGCGAGTTCTCCGTCTCGCGAATCTGACGCTTCAGTTCCGTTGCCTGAGCCTTAACCGAATACATGTTAGCCTCAGCACTCTGCACGCTTGTCTCCTTCACGCGGCCAAGCTCCTTCTGAATCTTCATGATGTTCCATGTCTCCTCAGTGAGCTTCGACATATTGTCTACCACCTGCAGCTGCTTGTCGAGCATGAGCAGCGTGTAGTACAAGTTGGCGATGTTAGAGATAACCTTTGTCTGCACTACGAGCTGATAGTCTTTCGTAGCGAGCAGCGCCATCTGTGCCGAACGCTTCTGGTTGAGAAGGTTGCCGAAGAGGTCTACGCTCCACGATGCGGTGATAGGCAGCGTGTAGGTCTTCGTAGCGGGGTTGCCATCCCAAGAAGCAATGGTGCCCTGCGGCGAGAATGTGAAGCCCGGCACGAAAGCGAGCTTAGCCACCATGAGCTGGTCCTCAATCATCTTCACGTTGAGAGCGGCGTTGAGCAGGTTGGTGTTGCTCTTCAAGCCCTGCTCGATGAGCGACTGCAGCTGCGGGTCGGTGAACACCGTGCGCCAGGCGAGGTTGCCGAAGCTTGTGGTGTCGGTGACAGCGAGTGTGTCGGTGCTGCTCTGCACGTCGCGTACGAGTCCCGTGGTGTTCACCTCGGGACGCTCGTACTTATTGTATATTCCGCAGCTGGTCATCAGCAATGCGCCAGCAGCGAGAAGCATTATTTTTTTCATGTTCATCTGTCTTATTTTGAAGTCTTTTCAATCTGATCCTGTAGCGCACCTGCCACGTACGGGTTGGTGTACTGGCGAATCTCGGTGTCTACATCTGCTCTGTCGTTCTCGAACTCGATAGGCTTGATCTTCTCCTGCAATGTCTGGAAGATGTAGAACAGCGCCGGCACTACCATAATCTGGCAGAGCATACCGATAAGCATACCGCCTACGGCTGCAGCGCCGAGGGTCATGTTGCCGTTGTAGCCTACACCCCAAGGCATGAGCAGCGGGAGCAAACCGATAATCATAGCCAGAGAGGTCATAAGGATAGGACGCAGACGGGCTGCAGCGCCGAGCACTGCCGACCAAGACACAGCCATACCGGTCTGACGGCGTTCGAGGGCGAACTGCACGATAAGGATGGCGTTCTTAGCGAGAAGACCCATAAGCATGATGAGCGCAATCTGCATGTAGATGTCGTTGTTCTTGCCAAACATGTTGGTGAAGAGGAAGGCTCCTGCCAGACCGAACGGGATGGAAAGGATTACGGACAGCGGCAGAATGTACGACTCGTACTGTGCCGAGAGGATGAGGTATACGAAGGTCAAGCAGAGCACGAACACGATAGCAGTAGAGTTTGACGACTCCTGCTCGGTACGTGTCAAGCCCGAGAACTCGTATGTGTAGCCTGCCGGCAGCGTAGTCTTCGCTACCTCTGCCATAGCGTTGATAGCGTCGCCCGTTGAGTAGCCCTCAGCAGCCGAAGCGTTCACGTTGATAGAGGTGAAGAGGTTGAAGCGGTCGATCTCCTGCGGACCGTATACACGGCTCAGGTTCACGTACTCCTTGATAGGAGCCATCTCGCCAGCAGAAGTGCGCACGTAGATGTTGTCCAGACTCTTCAGGTCTGCACGATCCTGCGGTGCCGACTGGATGTATACACGGTAGAGCTTACCGTAAGCGTTGAAGTTAGAAGCATACATACCGCCGTAGTAGCCCTGCATTGTGGTGAGCACTGTAGACGGGTCGATGCCGCTCTGCTTACACTTAGCCACGTCAACATCAATCTTGTACTGCGGATACTTGGTGTTGTATGATGTCATGGCGTTCGAAATCTCCGGACGCTTGTTAAGCTCTGCGATGTAGTTCTTCGTGATGTCGTAGAACTTGTTAACGTCGCCACCCGTGCGGTCCTGCATTGAGAAGGTCATACCGTTGGTTGCAGAGAAGCCCTGCACCATAGGCGGCTGGAAGGCAAGAATCTGCGCGCCCTTGATGGCTGCGGTCTGCTTGTATATCATGCCGAGCACCATAGTAGAACCGAGGTTGTGTACGCCGATGTACTTCAGCGGACCTTCTTCCTTCTGGCGCTCCTCGAAGCTCTTCAGCTTGACAATGAATGTACCCTGGTTAGAGCCCTGACCAGCGATGAAGTTGTAGCCCGTGATACGCATACGGCTGGCGATAGCCGGGTTGGTAGCGAGCATGCGGTCTACCTGGTCCATCACCTCGTTGGTCTTCTTCATAGAGGTGCCCGGAGGTGTTGACACTGTACAGAATACTGTGCCGGTATCCTCGTCAGGAACGAGACCTGTCTTTGTTGTACCCATGAGCACTACCATTGCAGCGATAGCCACTACGACTGTAGCGATAGCGATAACGGGGCGCTCAACAAGACGGCGCACACCCTTTGTATACTTCTCCTGCACCTTGCCGTATGCGGCGTTGAACGATGCGTGGAAGCGGTCTACCATCGACATCTTACGCTCCTTGCCTTCTTCGTCCTTCGGCTTCAGCAAGATGGCGCAGAGAGCCGGCGAGAGGGTCAAGGCGTTAAGTGCCGAGATGATGATAGAGATAGCCATAGTGATACCGAACTCGCGGTAGAACGCACCTGACGTACCACCCATGAACGACACGGGGATGAACACCGACGCCATAACGAGGGTGATTGAGATGATGGCGCCAGAGATTTCGTTCATGGCGTCGATAGACGCGAGCTTAGCCGACTTGTAGCCGAGGTCGAGCTTGGCATGCACAGCCTCGACAACCACGATGGCGTCATCGACCACAATGGCGATGGCAAGCACGAGTGCGGCAAGCGTAAGCAGGTTGAGCGAGAAGCCGAACGCGTAGAGGAAGAAGAATGTACCGATGAGCGATACGGGCACCGCAATCAACGGGATGAGCGTAGAGCGTGTGTCCTGAAGGAAGATGTACACCACGATGAACACGAGGATGAACGCCTCGCAGAGGGTCTTGATAAGGTCCTCGATTGAGGCGAAGAGGAACTCCGTAACGTCCTGCATGATGTCGAAGTGGATGCCCGGCGGCATTGATGCCTCCTGATCCTTGAGGAGCTTCTTGATGTTTGTGGCAATCTCTGTAGCGTTAGAGCCTGCGGTCTGCGTAACCATCATTGTTACTGACGGCTTGCCGTTGTTCTTCGACTCTACGGTGTATGACAGCGCGCCCATCTCTACGCGGGCTACGTCCTTCACGCGGATGGTCTGTCCGTCCTGTGTCGACTTGATGATCATTTCGCCGAACTCCTCCGGTGTCTGCAGACGTCCTCTATAGCGGAAGGTGTACTGGTACTGGTTGTCCGACTGCTCGCCTACCGAACCCGGCGCAGCCTCGATGTTCTGCTGTGCGAGAACGCCGGTGAGGTCTGTCGGAATCAAGCCGTAGCTCTTCATCTTCACCGGGTCGATCCAGAGGCGCATGGTGTAGTCTTTCTGCGAGAAGCACTGGCACTCGCCCACACCGTTCACACGCTTGATGGCAGGAACGACGTTGATGTTGGCATAGTTGGTGAGGAACTCGTCGTCGTAGCGGTCGTCGTCGGCTGTAAGACCGAAGAGGATAACGGTAGACGACTGGCGTTTCATGACCGTCACACCTGCCTTTGTTACCTCGGCAGGCAGCAACGCAGAAGCCTGCGATACGCGGTTCTGCACGTTCACCTGACACATGTCAGGGTTCATGCCCTGCTTGAAGAATACGGTGATAGAAGCCGAACCGTCGTTGGTGGCAGAAGATGTCATGTAGGTCATGCCCTCCACACCGTTGATCGACTCCTCAAGCGGCGCGATCACAGAGTTGAGCACGGTCTGTGAGTTGGCACCGGTATAGGCTGCACGCACCATGATGGTAGGCGGCGCCATGTTCGGGTACTGCTCGATAGGCAGCGACACCAAACCTAACACACCCAGGATGACAACCACGATTGAAATCACGGTCGAGAGCACCGGGCGCAGGATAAATCTATCTAATTTCATATTACTTTCTTATCTACCAAAAAATTATTTTCCGAATGCCTTCTTCAGCTTGCCAAGGTCGCCCTGAGCCTCGCCGAGCTGCTCTGTCTTCTTCAGCTTCTCAGCGTACTGAGCCTCTGTGAGCGGCTTGATGTCCATGCCGTCCTGGAGCGAAGAAACGCCGTTCACAACGAAGCGGTCGCCTACGCTAAGACCAGAAGTGATGATGTAGTTCTTGCCGTCGTTCTGCGGGTTGACAGTAACCGGTGTGTACTTCACCTTGTTGTCCTTGCCTACTACATATACGAAGTACTTGTCCTGCACCTGAACCACAGCGTCCTGCGGGATGATAACAGCCGAAGAAGCTACGTGAGGCACTACGATAGAGCCTGAAGCACCGCTCTTGAGCACGTGGTCGGGGTTGGGGAAGTCGGCACGCATAGACACGGTACCGGTTGTCGGGTCGATGACACCGCTCACGGCAGCCACCTTGCCCGGATGCTCGTAGATAGAGCCGTCGGCGAGCTGCAGCTTCACAGCCGGATAGCTCTCTACGGCAGCGTGTACGCCACCCCGTGTCTTGCTCATCTCCAGAAGGTCTTTCTCTGTCATAGAGAAGTAAACCTGCATTGTAGAGTTGTTTGAAACGGTGGTGAGGGGCTGCTGCGACGAAGCGCTTACGAGAGCACCTACGCGGTAAGGCAGGTCGCCTACAACGCCGTTAGCCGGAGAGGTAACGAAGCAGAAGTTGAGGTTCTGCTTAGCCGATACGTATGCTGCCTTTGCCTGAGCGAGCTGGGCGGCAGCGCTCTCCATTGCGTTCTTTGTCGACTGCAGCTCGTAAGAACCGATTACGTTGTTCTTGAAGAGTTTCTGCGAGTTGTTGTATGTAAGAGTTGCAGTGTTGAGCTGTGCCTTTGCAGCGTTCACAGATGCCTTTGCCTGACGAACGGCAGCGGCGTATGTAACGTTGTCGATGACAAACAGCAACTGACCTGCCTTAACCGACTGACCTTCCTTCACGCAAAGCTTTGTGATGAAGCCAGACACTTTCGGGCGAATCTCCACGTCCTGAACACCCTTGATAGATGCCGGATAGGTGGTCTGCAAGTTTGCGTCCTGACCCTGAACTGTGCGTACAGCGTATTCGTTGTCGCCGAAGTTAGGCTTTCCGCCACTCTTTCCGCCGCCACATGAGGCGAGCACTGCAGCCAAGGCTGCAACCAATAAAATCTTTGTTTTCTTCATACCTATTTTTAATAAATATTTTTTTACCTTTCTATATTTCTACCTTATTTATAATATATACTTTACTATTTGCTTAATGACTGTAGGAGTGCGGCAACCTGATGCTGCGTATACAGAAAACTAAACCGCTTGTTTAAGTTTTCTGCATGCAAAGTTACTAAATATGTAAATAAGTTGTAACCATTGCATACATACATTTAACAACTTTTATTTCTCATTACGCGTTATTCAATATATTAGTATCTATTTTGACCAATGCAGAAGTTGCATTTACCTAAATTGTAGTGACATTTTATCAACACAAAAGTGCCACTTTACCAATGCGAAAGTGCCACTTTATCAATGTGTAGGTTGTGTATCAGTCACCGATTGCGAACGCGAACGGTGCGGACTGCGGACGCGAACGGTGCGGATTGCGAACGCGAACGGTGCGGACCGCGGACGCGAACGGTGAGAGAACTACTGAGTGAGCCCCATTTCTGCAGCTTTCTTCATCAGTAGTTCCATAAGAGGTTCGCGTTCGTTAGCCACACGGTTGTCGAGCACGGCGTCCTTCAGATACTGTTTCAGCACGCCCACCTCTCTACTCGGCTGCAGATTGAATATCTGCATTATCTCGTTGCCGTCGATGACGGGCTGCAGCAGGCGCTTGTAGTCGCGCTCCTTAAGGTCGGTGAGTTTCTCGCGCACCATGCGGAAGTTTTCGAGGAAACGCTTCTTGCGCACCTCGTTCTTGCTCGTGATGTCAGCCTCGCAGAGCATCATGAGGTCGTCGATGTCGTCGCCAGCGTCGTTGAGCAGTCGACGAACGGCTGAGTCGGTCACCTCCTCGTCGGCAATCACGATGGGTCGCATGTGCAGGTCTACCATCTTCTCCACGTACTTCATCTTGGCATCCATCGGCAGCTTCATGCGTCTGAAGATGGCGGGAATCATCTTGGCGCCCACGTAGTTGTGGTTGTGGAACGTCCATCCGATAGCAGGCTCCCAGCGCTTTGAGCGCGTCTTGCCCACGTCGTGGAACAGAGCCGCCCAGCGCAGCCAGAGGTTGTCGCTGCGCTTCGCCACGTTGTCCACCACTTCGAGCGTGTGGTAGAAGTTGTTCTTGTGCGCCTTGCCGTTGCGCGTCTCCACGATGTCGAGCGCAGCCAGCTCGGGTATGATGAGCTGCAGCAGTCCGCAGCGGTGCAGTTCGACGAAGCCGCGCGAGGGCTGGTCGGTCTTCATAATCTTGTTCAGCTCGTCGGCGATGCGCTCGCCGCTCACTATCTTGATGCGCTCGGCGTTGCGTCCGAGGGCGTCGAACGTCTCCTCGTCGATGAAGAACTTGAGCTGAGCCGAGAAGCGCACGCAGCGCATCATGCGCAGCGGGTCGTCGGAGAAAGTGATGTCGGGGTCGAGCGGTGTGCGTATAATGCCGTCTTCGAGGTCGTAGATGCCGTCGAACGGGTCTACGAGTTCGCCGAAGCGCGCCTTGTTAAGGCATACCGCCATAGCGTTGATGGTGAAGTCGCGGCGGTTCTGGTCGTCCTCGAGTGTGCCGTCCTCAACCACGGGCTTGCGCGAACCGCGGTCGTAGCTCTCGCGGCGTGCGCCCACGAACTCCACCTCCGTGTCGTAGAACTTAACCTGCGCCGTACCGAAGTTGCGGTAAACGGCGAGATGAGCGCGCCAGCGTCCGGTCTTCTCGTTCTTGCCCAGTGCCTTCTGCAGCGCCTGCGCCACCTCTATGCCGCTGCCCACGACGACGACGTCGATGTCGTTCGTGGGGCGCTCGAGGAATATGTCGCGCACATAGCCGCCCACGAGATAGCATTCTACGCCCATCTCGTCGGCCACTTCGCCTATCTTATGGAATATCTTTTTGTCGAGAATTTGTGCCAATTCGGCATCTGTGTATAGCTTCATTCGTATAAAATCCTGATTATTACATGCAAATCGAGTGCAAAGTTACATATTTTTACAGAATTTAATGTGTATTGACGGAAAATTTGTACCTTTGCGCTCACATTAATAAATAGCACCCGATATAGCAGACTATTTTTTATACCTAAGTACGTCGAACGGAAAGAAGAGTTCACACAAATAATTAACAAATAAAACAAAAAGACAATGAAAATCAAACAGACAGCATCTACACTGTTCCTTATCGCTATGCTCTGCCTCGGTGCAACAAAGGCAAAGGCGCAGGTTAACGCACAGTTGTTCTACGATTTCGGCAGCGACCGCAAGTTCGTTACGCTGACGCTCGAAATGTTCAAGCAGGACAAGTGGGGTAACACCTACTTCTTCATCGACCACGACTTCAACTACGACCAGCACGTTAAGGGTCCGAACCTCGCTCCTGGCGGCACATACTTCGAGATCGCTCGCTGCCTCAACTTCTGGCAGAACTCTGCCATCAAGAACCTCTCGCTCCAAGTAGAGTACAACGGCGGTATCACACGCTCATACCCTATCAACAACGCTTGGCTCGTGGGTCTCGACTACTTCATCCACTCGAAGGACTTCAAGAACACGCTCAACCTCAAGGCGCTCTACAAGAACATCCAAAAGAAGGACTCTGACGTGCCTATGCAGTTCACCGTGGTTTGGGCTATGAACGACCTCTTCGGCGTGAAGGGCTTGAAGTTCGACGGCTTCGCCGACTTCTGGTGGGAGGACCATGCTGTCGACTTCCGCGCAGACGGCTCTTGCGACACGAAGAGCACCGTATTCATCACCGAGCCGCAGCTCTGGTATAACGTGGGTCAGCACTTCGGTTGCGACAACCTCAGCCTCGGTACAGAGATAGAGCTTTCTAATAACTTCGGATCTACCGGCGGTTTCAAGTGTCGCCCATGCCTCGGCGTGAAGTGGGACTTCTAAAAGTAAAAAGCCCCTCCCAACCCTCCCCGTCGGGGAGGACTCTCAAACTAAAAAATACCCAAGGCTTAAAGAGGCCTAAAGAGGCTTAGAAAGGCCTAAACTCAATCAAAAACATGCTTTCAAAACTTTTCGGCTTCGACCCTTCGAAGCACAACATTAAGACAGAGGTGATGGCGGGCATCACGACCTTCCTCACCATGGCGTACATCCTCGCCGTCAACCCGAGCATCTTCAGCAACCTCGCCGACAAGGGCATGGACACCAACGCTGTGTTCACAGCAACGGCGCTCGCTGCTATCATCGGCACACTCGCTATGGCTATCTACGCCAAGAAGCCGTTCGGACTGGCGCCGGGCATGGGTCTGAACGCGTTCTTCGTGTTCACCGTCTGCCTCGGCATGGGCTACTCATGGCAGTTCGCGCTCACCGCTATCCTCATTGAGGGCTTCATCTTCGTGGTGCTCACGCTCACAAGCATCCGCACGCTCATCGTCGACGCTATTCCGGCGTCTATAAAGCGCGCTATCGGCGCCGGCATCGGACTCTTCATCGCCTTCATCGGACTGAAGAACGCGGGCATCATCGTTGAGAACACTTCCACATTCGTAACCATCGGCCACATGACCCAAGGCACAGCGCTGCTCGGCGTGATTGGCATCATTATCACATCGGTGCTCGTCATAAAGAACGTACCAGGCTCGCTGCTCATCGGCATCCTCGCTACAGCGCTTATCGGCATTCCGATGGGCGTCACCAACTTCTCGGGCGTTGTAGACACTCCGCCGTCGGTGGCTCCGCTGTTCTGCCAGTTCGAGTTCCATAACATCTTCACCATCGACATGGTGGTGATAGTGTTCACCTTCCTCTTCATCGACATGTTCGACACGATGGGCACGCTCGTTGGCGTATGTACAAAGGCGGGCATGATGCAGAAGGACGGACGCATTCCGGGGCTTAACAAGGCGTTTATGGCTGACGCTATCGCTACAATGACAGGCGCTTGCCTCGGCGCAAGTACCACTACCACTTACGTTGAGAGTGCTGCGGGCGTAGCTCAGGGCGGACGCACTGGTCTCACGGCGTTCTCTACCGCAATGTGCTTCGTGGTGGCTATGTTCTTCGCACCGCTGTTCCTCTCTATCCCGGCAGCAGCCACTACTCCGGTACTCGTCATTGTGGGTCTGTTCATGCTCACACCGGTGAAGGACATCGACCTCGACAACTATGCAGAGTCTATCCCTGCGTTCATCACCATCGTGATGATGCCGCTCACATACAGCATCTCTGACGGCATCCTCTGCGGTGTCATCTCATACGTACTTATCAACATGCTCTGCCTGAACTGGAAGAAGCTCAACCCGACGCTCTACGTTCTCGCCGTGCTGTTCATCATGAAGTATATCTTCATCTAAAGTAGCATAAAAACTCAGTATAAGTCGCCGCTCACATACGTGGTTGACGACTATACATGACATTCTATAGGAGTGTGTGGCGACTGCCACGCACTCTTTTTTTGTGCTCTTCCAACAGAAAAGTGCAACGCCTTCAAGCTATAATCAACAGAAAAGTGTGTCTTTAATAATGTTCGCATGTCTAAATATTAATTAAATAAGGTGGCGTAAATGTCGCCAATACACGGAATTGTTGTACTTTTGCCGAGAAATGAAGAAATTTACGCTTATAACACTTGTCGCTTTGGCTCTCGCTTCGTGTGCCAAGACCGACGACGACATGGCTCAGAAGATGCTCACACGCATCAACTCGCTGTACGAGAGCGGCAACTACCGCGCTGCTCTCGACTCCATCACCGTACTTCGCGACCGCTACCCTGCCGCCATTGAAGCGCGCAAGGCGGCTCTTGTGGTATGGCAGAACGCATCGTTGAAGATGGCGCAGGCAGACGTGGCTCAAACAGACATCCTCCTGCAGCAGACCATAGCGAAGATAGCAAGCACAACCGACCGCTACGAGCGAAACATGCTCGGCGTTAGACGCGACTCGCTGCAGGCACGCTACGATGCCATGTGCGGCGTGGTGAAGATGATACGAATGCGTCAGAAGCAGGAGCAAAAGCAGTAAAATGAGCCTACGTTTGCTCAATTCATAAGTTTTTTGTATTTTTGTGCCGATTTATGGATACTACAAAGACAGAGGAACAGTTTAAGAGAGTGATGGACGAGTGTCGCACGCTCTTTGCGAAGAAGCTTCATGATTATGGAGCTTCGTGGCGTATATTGCGCCCGTCGTCGCTCACCGACCAGCTTTTCATAAAGGCGAAACGCATTCGATCGCTCGAAATAACGGGCACTTCGCTTGTTGGCGAGGGTATTCGCCCTGAGTTCATTGCACTCATCAACTATGGCATCATCGGACTTATACAGCTCGAAAAGGGCTACGTAGACACCGTGGACACTAAGCCCGAAGAGGCGCTTGTACTCTACGACGCTCATGCCAAGGAGTGTCTCGAACTGATGCTGCGCAAGAACCACGACTACAATGAAGCATGGCGCGATATGCGCATAAGTAGCTACACCGACTTCATCCTCACCAAAATACAGCGCATAAAGGAGATAGAAGGTCTGGACGGAAAGACGCTCGTGTCTGAAGGTATCGACTCCAACTACATGGACATAATCAACTATGCGTGCTTCGGAGCTATAAAGATGGCTGAATAATGCGAAATATAAGAATCGCGGCTGTGAACATCTGCCGCTTCATACTGGCTGTCACGTTCATCTTCTCTGGATACGTGAAGGCTATCGACCCACTGGGCACGCTCTACAAGCTGAAGGACTATGCGGCTGCGATGGCGCTGAACGACATTCTGCCTGACTGGGCGCTTGTGATTGTGGCGATTGCGCTTGGAGCTCTTGAGTTCTCGCTGGGCGTATTCATGCTTTTCGCGGTGCGCAGACACATGGTGTCTAAACTTACGCTCGCCCTTATGAGCGTGATGACCGCGCTGACGGTGTGGATATACATAGCCGACCCCGTGAAAGACTGCGGATGTTTCGGCGATGCGCTCAAGCTGACCAACGGCGAGACGCTGCTGAAGAACATCGTGCTAATAGCATGTGCGACGCTTGTGGCATGGCGACCGGTGGATATGGCGCGCTTCATATCGCGCACCAACCAATGGATTGTGAGGTATTACACCATTACGTACATCGTAGTGACAAGCGTCTACTGCCTCTACACGCTGCCAATCTTCGACTTCCGCCCGTACCGCGTCGGAATGAACATAAAGCAGGGCATGGAGATACCCGAAGGAGCCGAGCAGCCGGAGTTCGAAAGCACGTTCATACTGCGCAAGAACGGCGTAACGCGCGAGTTCACGCTCGACAACTACCCCGACTCTACATGGGAGTACGTAGACACCAAGACGGTGCAGACCAAGAAGGGCTACGAACCGCCTATACACGACTTCGCCATTACGACGAACGACACTGGCGAAGACATCACCGAGCAGGTGCTCACGAAGAAGGGTTACACCTTCCTGCTCGTTTCGCCCCGACTTGCCGTGGCTGACGACAGCAACTTCGGCGACATCGACCAGATATACGAATACGCTGAGGAGAACGGTGTCGACTTCTTCTGCCTCACGGCGTCGACAAATGAGGACATAGAGCGTTGGCGCGAGCTGACGGGAGCCGAATATACGTTCTGCACCGCCGACGAGACCACGCTGAAGACGATGATACGCAGCAATCCCGGACTGATTCTGCTGAAGGACGGCACGATAATAGGCAAGTGGAGCCACAACGCACTGCCACAAACCGACGACCTGACCGCTCCACTCGAACAGTTGCCCATAGGAAAAGCGCAGAACGACAGCACGCCCGAGCGTCTGCTCATAGTGCTGCTCACATTCTTCGTGCCGCTCATGGCTCTCACAATAGCCGACCGGCTCTGGGCATGGACAAAATGGATTAGAAACAAACAAGACAATAACAGAATATTTAATCTCTTTAAAAAAAGAAAGAAAATGAGAAAGAAAATTGTAGCAGGTAACTGGAAAATGAACCTCAACCTGCAGGATGGTGTTGCTCTCGCTAAGGAAATCAACGAGGCACTTGTAGCAGACAAGCCTAACTGCGAAGTAATAATCTGCACTCCGTTCATCCACCTCGCTTCTGTAGCTCAGGTGCTCGACCAGAACGTAGTAGCTCTCGGTGCTGAGAACTGCGCTGACAAGGTTAAGGGTGCTTACACTGGTGAGGTTTCTGCAGAGATGGTAAAGAGCACAGGTGCTCAGTACGTTATCCTCGGCCACTCAGAGCGTCGTCAGTACTACCACGAGACAGCTGAGATTCTGAAGGAGAAGGTAGACTTGGCACTTGCTAACGGTCTGAAGATTCTCTTCTGCTGCGGCGAGACTCTCGAGGAGCGTCAGGCAGAGAAGCAGAACGAGGTAGTAAAGGCAGAGCTTGAGGGCTCAGTATTCCACCTCGACGCAGAGGCTTGGAAGAACATCGTTATCGCTTACGAGCCGATCTGGGCTATCGGTACTGGCATGACAGCTACTTCTGACCAGGCTGAGGAAATGCTCGCTTACATCCGCTCTATCGTTGCTGAGAAGTACGGCCAGGAGGCTGCTGAGGACACATCTATCCTCTACGGTGGCAGCTGCAAGGCAAGCAACGCTCCTGAGCTCTTCTCTAAGCCGAACATCGACGGTGGCTTGATCGGTGGCGCTTCTCTGAAGTGCGCTGACTTCAAGGGTATCATCGACGCTTGGAAGAAGTAATTATACAGAATGCATTCTTAAACAGAAGTAATTCTACGGAATAGCATCTAAAGACTGAAAATGAAAAATTATGATTTCTCCATCTGCAGCATCTGCGGCTCATGGCGCTTATCATAATTTTTCATTTTTAGTTATTCAAATCTAAATCGAATCATTAAAAGCTATGAAACGTCTTTTTATTCTCTCATGTCTCATCGTCTGCATCACTGCCATTGCACACGCACAAACCTACACCCAGCACCTGCAGCAGAAGGCTGCCGGAAAGGGAAGCGTGGTTGTGACACAGAGCGAGGAAATAGACAAGTTGGTGAACACCGCTAACGTCAACCCCAGACAGCAGGAGCCTGCACATAAGCCGGCAGCAGCCGAGAAACCGACTTCTACGGCTGTAAAGACCACGCCGACGGCGGCAAGCAAGAGCCAGAACCTCGAGAACGTAGCTCATAGCAACCCAACTCACAACAACGCGGCGCATCATGGAACCGAGCCGCGACACGAAGCTACCCCGCATCACGAGAGCACCCAGCATCACGAGAGCACGCAGCGACACGAATCGACACAGCATCACAACACCGCCACGGAGACCGCAGAAGCGGAGGCTCCCGTCGTAGACATGAGCAAGAAGGTGATGCGCCGTTCGTACAAGACTAACGGCTACAGAGTGCAGGTATTTGCCGGCGGCAACTCGCGCAACGACAAGATTAAGGCGCAGCAGGCTGGCAACGCCGTGAAGGCAGCGTTCCCGAGCCAACCGATATACGTACACTTCTACTCACCGCGCTGGATATGCCGCATGGGCAACTACCGCACATACGACGAGGCGAACGCCATCCTGCAGCAGGTGAAGAAATTAGGATATAAGCAGGCGTGCATCGTAAAAGGAAAGATTTCCGTTGCGTATTAGAATTTTGAGTTTTGAATTTTGAATTTTGAATTATTGCCTGCGGCAATTTTGAATTTTGAATTTTGAATTGTCGGCTACGCCGATTAGGAATTATTCAATTTTGAATTAAGAATTCATAATTCAAAACTCAAAATTCAAAACTCAAAACTCATAATTCAAAATGCGCAAAGCGCACAATTCAAAACTCAAAACTCAAAATGCGCAAAGCGCACAATTCAAAACTCAAAACTCAAAACTCATAAATGGACAATCCAGAATTCAGAGAGGGCTTGGAAGACCTTGCCTCACATTATAAAAGCGTGATAACCCTGCTTGGCGAAGACGTTGAGCGCGAAGGCTTGCAGAAGACACCGATGCGCGTGGCAAAGGCTATGCAGGTGCTCACACGCGGCTACTCGCAAGACCCGCACAAGGTGCTCACCGACGCATTGTTCAAAGAAGACTACAAACAGATGGTGGTGGTGAAGGACATCGACGTGTTCTCGCTCTGCGAACACCACATGCTGCCGTTCTACGGCAAGGCGCACGTGGCGTACATACCGAACGGATATATCACCGGACTGAGCAAGATAGCGCGCGTGGTGGACATCTTCTCTCACCGTCTGCAGGTGCAGGAACGCCTCACGCAGCAGATTCGCGAGTGCATCGAAGAAACGCTGCATCCGCTCGGCGTGATGGTGGTGATTGAGGCGAAGCACATGTGCATGCAGATGCGCGGCGTGGAGAAGCAAAGCTCTATAACAATGACAAGCGACTTCTCGGGCGCATTCGA
>OIZH01000067.1_pt1 | contig 21439 bp, 18 predicted proteins | sample 1588511 | NCBI WGS metagenome assembly OIZH01 (sample SAMN03283237) | human gut metagenome | biome: human-associated habitat; material: feces | host: Homo sapiens | place: Peru | collected 2012
TTTGAAAGAGCCAGGTAAAAATGCTTTCGGGAAGCAACACAAAACTTTGGATAACAAGAGAATCAATAAAACTAATTTTTACAAAAAATGAAAAAGATTACCAAAATCTTGGATTCGGTAATGAGTGGACTGAAGCGCACATGCGTAGCTAAGGCTATCGCTGTGGTCGCTGTGGCTACCATTGCCATGAACTCTTTCGCACAAGAGGTAGAGACCATTACGGGCGTGAAAGACCTCGCAGGTAAGGATCTCGCCTACATCAACTCTAATGTTACAACAGACGGCAGCTACCCTGCAGAGAAGGGCAAGATGTTCTTCCTCTACAACGAGAAGACAGGCAAGTTCCTCAACCTCGGCAGCTATTGGGGCACACACGTTGCGCTTGCTGATTATGGCAAACCGCTGTGGGTTATCAAGGGAACAAGAGAAATCTGTCTGAATCCAGATGACCTCATCGGTAAAAAATACCAGACCAATGAAGTTCTTTTCTTTGTCCACAATATGGCTACCACTCTGAGTGAAGACCAGGGTCCGTATGTTGGTTGGTCTCAGGTTAATAAGAAGAAGCCTGCTGAAGACAGAGGCGTCTTTGCTGATAGAGAAAACACGGAAGAAAGTATCTACGGTTGGGAGCTTGAGTTTACAGGCAACGATATGAAGACCTGCAAACTGAAGACAAACAAGACAGAAGAAACATACGGAATTATTAATAAGCATTATTGCTGGAGCGACGACGTATATCTCTGCGGCGTTCCCGCCAGCGTAGACCCAAACCGTTCTTGCGAGGCTTACTCTGCTGCTGACATTAAGAGCAAGGGCTTGACAGGCTACGACACATGGCGCATCATGACCTACGAGGACATCTACAATCTTCAGAACAAGAACACCGAGAACATGACCAAGTCGATCGACCTCTCGTTCATGCTGAAGACACCTGGTTTCCAGCGCGCAGACAACGACATCAAGAACTGGAAGACATACAACTTCGCTACACAGCAGTACAACGAAAACAACGTAGGCTTTGCTTCGTTCGGTCTCAGCAAGCTCTATTCTAAAGCAGCTAATTGGAAGGATGAGAACATTGTAAACGGTCTTTCCAAGAAAGCATACACATTCGACAATCGCAAATATACAACGGACAGCATTGAGCCTTACCAGCGCCACCTCGGCAAGTTCTACTGCGCAAGCATAAAGTCTAACCGCGGCATCGTCTACCAGGACGTAACCGTGAATCTCGCCGGCACATACGTCGTAGAGTGCAAGGGCTTTTCTACAACCGACAAGGCTGCGCTCATAGCCGGCGTGCTCAACCCTAACTACACCAGCACCAACGGCGAACCGATGATGCTCGGCGGCGCTCTCAACCGAACAACGCTCAGCCAGACAAGCAACATGACAGCCGACGAGCAGACACGTCTGCACATCAGCGAGAAGAACATGGACTATGCCGGCAAGGAGTTCTACGAGCATAGCAAGTACACCAACAGCGTAGTGGTCGTAGTGCCGCAGTCGGCAATCAACAACGGTTCTGCTACAATCCGCTTGGGCGTGATGGTCGGCAGCCAGAGCGAAACCGCAGCCCAGGCAGGCGAGTGGACCGTGTTCGACGACTTCCGTCTGCTCTACGCAAGCAAGAACACCGAGGCTGACCTCATCCTTGACCAGGATCGCGCCGACCTCAGCTACATCCTCGACATCAACGAACCGCTGCAGAACAAGACCCTGCGTCTTAACAAGACCTTCACCGCACACAAGTGGAACACACTCGTGCTGCCCGTAAACCTCACCCTCAAGCAGCTGCGCGACGCTTTCGGTCCGAGCACACGCCTCGCTCAGCTCGAGAAGCTCACCGAGTCGGGCATTCAGTTCCAGTCGGTCGACTTCACCGGCAAGGCTGACGACTACGTAGCGCTCCATGCTTACAAGCCCTACCTCATCATCCCCGAGAAGGCTGAGGGACAGGCTGCCGAGTACACCTCTGTATATGTAGAGACTGGCGCATCAACAGCAGAGTACATGCGCGTAAAGATTGCAGCCAACCACTTCGTCATTCCGAAGGTGTCGCTCTCTGACGACGAACTCCAGAAGATTGACCCGAACACATGGGCAACAGCCGTTTCTGAAAGCAACGACCACATGATGCAGGCTTATGGCACACTCGTCCGCACATTCGGCACAGTGAATGACGACGTAGAGAACGGATACCAGTTCGAGAACAATGGTAAGATTATCACCGATCGCGACAACCTCATCGGCAGCTACTTCTTCGACAATGGTAAGATGTACCACTCTGCTACACGTCCACGCGGTTTGCGTGGCTTCAGCTGCTGGTTCAAGCCGGCTGAAGGCGCACAGAAGAACGCACAGTTCACCCTCGACGGCGTTACACAGTCGGGCACAACAGCTCTCGAGGACATCTTCGCCGACGGCGAGCAGACAGTGAGCCGCTTCGCTAACGGCGTCTACAACCTCAACGGTCAGCTCGTTAAGCAGGGCAACAGCACAGCAGGTCTGCCCAGCGGCATGTACATCGTGAACGGCAAGAAGTGCATCGTGAGATAATCAAACAATTTCAAAACACAGCAAAAACTATGAAACGCGAATATAGAAAGCCGACAATCGAGATTGTCGACATCGAGACAACAGAGGCATGCCTCCAGGCAGTGTCATGGCGCGTGAAGGGCGACAACACTAACCCCGACACCGACCACGGCTACATCGAGGAAGATAAGTATGAGAATGGTGGCTACAAGCCAGGCGAATACGACCCGTGGGACTCTGAAAACTGGTAATTTTATTTACATAAAAATCCGGTAAATCCGTTTAATCCGTTTAATCCGTTACGAAATCTCGTTGCTTGCGTTAAGTAAACAACGGATTGAACGGATTAAGCGGATTTTTTGTGCACTCATCTAATCCGTTTAATCCGTTTAATCCGTTGTTAAAAAAAACTCTTTGGCTGCGTTAAAATAACAACGGATTAATCGGATTAAACGGATTCCTTCTGCTTGGGAATTTTAACAACGGATTTATCGGATTAAGCGGATTCCTTCTGCTTGGGAAATTTAACAACGGATTGAACGGATTAAACGGATTCGATGGGTGCGTAATGTTAACAACGGATTAAACGGATTGAACGGATTCCTGCTGCTTGGGAGATTTCACAGCGGATTGAACGGATTAAACGGATGCAATCTTCAGGGGGTGCACTTGTCTCAAGTGCACCAACGTAGCAAGAGGTATATCAACATTACTCGGTTGGTGCACTTGAGACAAGTGCACCCCCTGAAAGAAAGACACCCATCGAATCCGTTAAATCCGTTGTTAACATAACGCAGCCCTAAAAAATCCGATTAATCCGTTAAATCCGTTGTTAATTCAACGCAGCCACTAACGCACCCATCGAATCCGATTAATCCGTTAAATCCGTTGTTAAAAAAAGTGGTAGCAGCAAATCCGTTAAATCCGATAAATCCGTTGTTAATTCAACGAACCCATCCAGCGCACACTGGGAGATATGACAGATTTTTCGCAATAATTAAGTTTACTACGAATAATGTAATCCGTGAGAGCCGTGGATTCCGCGGGAGCCAACCAAGTAACAATATATAAATATGTATAGGACAATCAGGACAATAGCCATTGCGCTGTGCGCACTGCTGACAGCGGCGTGCACCGACACCGACTACGAGTATGCGTCGGAGCGCTGCACCTTCTTCTTCAACAACCAGGTGTATCAGGACGTGACGCTGCAGAGCGCACTCAACCCGCTCTCGCCCGGCGTGTTCTGCAATGTCTACGAGGGCACGGAGAACGGCAGACGCTTCATCTACTTCGTGAGCAACCAGGGACTCAGCAGCAAGAAGGAGCCGGCTGGCGACGACGCACGACGCACATATACGCTCGGCCTGTACAACAAGAGCGGCATCATCGTGGGATACGGCAACCTCGGAACGCCCCCGACATTCTACGTCTACGACAGCCAATGCCCCAACTGCTACGCTGAGACGCAGACTATGGGCAACCGACTGAGGATGAACGACCGAGGTATGGCGGTATGCCCCACATGCAAACGAGAGTACGACCTGAACAACCGTGGCGTGACTGCCAACGGCAAAAAGCTGCTGCGCTATCGCGGCAGCACCACAGGACCGCTGGGAGTGCTCGTTGTGAACAATTAGGAATTTTGAGTTTTGAATTTTGAATTTTGAATTGTCGGCTACGCCGATGAGGAATTGTTCAATTTTGAATTTTGAGTTTTGAATTTTGAATTTTGAATTGTCGGCTACGCCGATGAGGAATTGTTCAATTAGGAGTTTTGAGTTTTGAGTTCTCCCAGGCTTAGAAAGGCTTAGGAAGGCTTAGGAAGGCTTAGAAAAACAGGAAGCAAGGCTTAGAAAGCCCTTAACAACCCGCCCCAAACAGCCAAAAAACATCTAAAAAGTGCACAGATACGGGGTGTTTGTGCAGCGAAAAAGCCTTTTTATTAGAAAATATTTGTCTATTTGACAAAAAATTTGTTCCTTTGCATCCGCATTAAATTAGAAATCAATATTATAAACAATTTAAAACATTAAAATTATGTCAGAAATCGAATCAAAAGTAAAGGCTATCATCGTTGACAAGCTCGGTGTAGACGAAGCAGACGTTAAGCCAGAAGCAAGCTTCACAAACGACCTCGGTGCAGACTCTCTCGACACAGTAGAGCTCATCATGGAGTTCGAGAAGGAGTTTGGCGTAAACATCCCTGACGATCAGGCAGAGAAGATCTCTACTGTTGGCGACGCTATCGCTTACATCGAGAACGCAAAATAAATAAACCTTATGGTTTATAGTTTATGGTGTGCACAACCCCATAGCAATCACTCATTGTTATAATTCCATTGTGCACCATAAACCATAAACCATTTTTTTTTGACATTTTTCAGTTACATGGAATTAAAAAGAGTAGTAGTAACAGGTCTTGGCGCGGTGACTCCGTTGGGTAACAACGTAGAAGAAACATGGAACAACCTCCTGAACGGCGTAAGTGGCGCAGCACCTATTACATTGTTTGACGCTTCTTCGTTCAAGACACAGTTCGCTTGCGAAGTGAAGGACCTTAAGGTCAACGACTACATCGACCGCAAGGAAGCACGCAAGATGGACCGCTACGCACAGCTCGCTATCATCGCAGCAATGCAGGCGGTTCAGGACTCGGGCATGAACCTCGACGAGGAGGATAAGAACCGCATCGGCGTCATCTACGGCGTGGGCATCGGTGGCATCAAGACCTTCGAGGAAGAGGTGGGCTACTGGGCAACACACCAGGAGAACGGCCCGAAATTCAACCCCTTCTTCATTCCGAAGATGATTGCCGACATAGCAGCCGGACACATATCTATTATGTACGGCTTCCACGGCCCCAACTTCGCCACTACATCGGCTTGCGCTTCTTCGACAAACGCTCTCGCCGACGCGTTCAACCTCATCCGCTTGGGCAAGGCTAACGTGATTGTAAGCGGCGGTGCAGAGGCAGCCATCACAGAGGCTGGCGTAGGCGGATTCAACGCTATGCACGCCCTCTCTACACGCAACGACGACCCAGAGCACGCTTCACGCCCGTTCAGCGCATCGCGCGACGGATTCATCATGGGCGAAGGCGCCGGCTGCCTCATACTCGAGGAGCTGGAGCACGCCAAGGCACGCGGAGCGAAGATATACGCAGAGATGGTGGGCGAAGGCATGTCAGCCGACGCTTATCACATCACAGCATCACACCCGGAAGGTCTCGGCGCCTGCCTCGTAATGCAGAACGCACTCGAGGACGCTGGCATGAAGCCGGAGGACATCGACTACATCAACGTACACGGCACATCGACACCGGTGGGCGACATCTCTGAGGCCAAGGCCATCAAGCAGGTGTTCGGCGAAGCTGCATACAAGCTCAATATCAGCTCAACAAAATCAATGACTGGTCACCTCCTCGGTGCTGCCGGAGCTGTAGAGGCACTCGCATCAGTGCTCGCAGTGAAGAACGACATCATACCGCCGACAATCAACCACGTCGAGGGTGACGAGGATCCGGAAATCGACTACACGCTCAACTACACCTTCAACAAGGCTGAGAAGCGCGAGGTACGTGCGGCACTGAGCAACACGTTCGGTTTCGGTGGTCACAACGCATGTGTAATATTCAAGAAATATGCTGAGTAATCTCATCGACAGAATGAAGCTCCCTTTCCGCAAGGACAAGGAGCTTTATTTGTCTTTACGCAAAATCATCGGATTCTACCCGCACGACATAAGCTACTACAAGCTCGCACTGATGCACAAGAGCATGTACAAGCGCAACGCAAAGGGCAAACCCGTGAACAACGAACGACTGGAGTTCCTCGGCGACGCCGTGCTCGACGCCACCGTGGGCGACATCGTATACCGACACTTCCCCGGAAAACGCGAGGGCTTCCTCACCAACACACGATCGAAGCTCGTGCAGCGCGAAACGCTGAACCGACTGGCGCAGGAGATGGGCATCAACCAGCTCATTCTCTCAAGCGGACGGTCGCAGTCGCACAACTCATACATGGGAGGCAACGCCTTCGAGGCGCTCGTCGGAGCCATCTACCTCGACAGAGGATACGACGCCTGCATGGAGTTCATGCGCAAACGAATACTGGCACAAATGATAAACATCGACAAGGTTGCTTATAAGGAGGTGAACTTCAAGAGCAAGCTCATCGAATGGAGCCAGAAGAACCGTGTGCGCATCGACTTCAAGTCGATTCTCGAAGAGAAGGACAAGACCGGCTCGCCAGTGTTCGTCTACCGTGTGACGCTCGAAGGCGTGGAGGGATGCGAAGGAAAGGGCTACAGCAAGAAGGAAAGCCAGCAGCTGGCGTCGAAGCTGACGCTGGAGAAGCTGCGCCGCGAACCGCAATTCATCGACCTGGTGTTCGCCGCCAAGACCGACCGCACGAAGATGGAGGAGGAACCTGTGGAGAACGTGCCCTCAACAGAACAGCCCGACGACTTCATCGTGGTGAGCTCGGGAATGGAGGGAGAAGGGTTTTGTAATGAGGATGGCCGCTCTAACGAGGCTGGTTGTTCTAGTAAGCCTAGCTGTTCTAGAGAAACTAGCGGTTCTAGTAAACCTAGCTCTTCTAGCAAGCCCAGCTCTTCTAGCAAGCCTAGTTCATCTATAGAAGCCAGCTCTTCTAGAGAACCTAGCTCTCCTAGCAAGCCTAGCTCTCCTAAAGACTCCAAGGCTAAGCGCAACCGCCGCTCGCCGATGTACCGCAAGGACGAGGCTGCAAGCGAAGCTCTCGACACCGCTTCTGCGAAGACAGCAGCTTCAAAGGCAGCGGCTTCAGCCAAGGCAGAGCCCGTTTCTTCGGGCCTCACCCCCACCGACCTCGACCTCTCTGACGAAGACTTCGACCTCAGCCATATCTCGGCGAGAGAACAGAGCCGCGAGGAGATAATCGCTGCTGCAGAAGCCGCAGCGTTCGGAGAAGAATAAAACGTTATTATCCGTAGGAGGTGTGTTGCCTGCTGCGTAGGCTTTCACCTCCGCTACGGATAACAACATATCTCAACATCACACCACCTCACCATCTCAACATCACAACATCTATCACCACCTCAACATATCTCAACATCTATCACCACCTCAACACCTCAACATCTACTACATATCTCAACATCACAACATTACACCATCTCAACATCTCATTCTACCTTTTTATACAAAATTAACCCTTGTAATGCACACGCAACAAGGTTTTTATTTAATTTTGCAACAAAATACTTACGACTATGAAGAAATTATTACTTGCAACATTGCTTTTGCTCGGTATCGTAACTACCGCAAGCGCACAGCTGCCGAAGGTGATGCTTAAGAGCATCGACGGCAAGTCAGTGTCTACAGACACACTCTCAAACAACGGCAAACCGTTCATCATCGACTTCTTTGCGACATGGTGCAAGCCCTGCAACCGCGAGCTCACCGCCATCAGCGAGGTGTACGATGAGTGGCAGGAAGAGACTGGCGTGAAGGTTATCGCCGTGTCTATCGACCAGGCACAGAACAGCAACAAGGTGAAGCCGCTCGTAGACAACCACGGCTGGCAGTATGAGGTTCTGCTCGACCCGAACAGCGACTTCAAGCGCGCGCTCGGCATACAGACGATCCCTTACGTTATCGTTTGCGACGGCAACGGCAAGATCGTGTCTAAGCACAACGGATATACCGAGGGTGCTGAGGAAGAGCTTATTGAGGAAGTACGCAAGCTTGTGAACAAGTAAACGAATTGACATGTTGACACGTTGACGTGTTGACGAGTTAGCAGTTATCACTCCCACCAACAACCCTAACAACATTAATATGAACAAGAAGCTTACGCTCGCTCTCGCTGCCCTCAGTCTGTCGGCAGCCACAGCGAGCGCACAGACCATAAAGGTAGCAAAAGACTACGACGTACAGATTACGGGTAGCTTGCAGACCGACTTCCTCGTTCCGCAGGAAGACAACAAGATTGGTACGGGAACCTACGACGACAAGGTGCTGAACAACACCTACGCTGAGGTTCACGCCCTCTCGAAGTACGTAGACGCCGGCGTGCGTCTTGAATATCTCGACCATCCGCTCCCAGGCTTTGACAAGGACTTCAAAGGCTGGGGTGTGCCGTTTTATTACATCAAGGGCAAGATGAAGAACGCCGAGCTCACACTCGGTAACTTCTACGAGCAGTTCGGCTCGGGCTTCATCCTCCGCACATACGAGGAGCGCTCGCTGGGCATCGACAACTCGCTGCTCGGCGGTCGCGTCATGGTGCGTCCGTTCAAGGGCGTGCAGGCAAAGGCTGTAGTAGGCACACAGCGCCGCTATTGGGACACACAGTCGCTCATAGCAGGTGCCGACCTCGAGCTCAGCGTGTCTGAGTGGTCGCAGAAGATGCAGCAGTCGGGCACCAACCTTACGCTCGGTGCATCGTGGGTCGTAAACCACCAACACCAGAAGGAGGACATCTACGCCGACGCAACGCACAAGCTGCGCTTCGTAGAGAACACCAACGCCTTCGACGTGCGTGCCAACCTGCAGAAGGGCGGATTCAGCATACTCGGCGAATACGCACAGAAGACCGAAGACCCGACGTTCGACAAGAACTTCCCGTATATCTACCGCAAGGGCTACGTGACGATGCTCTCTACATCCTACTCGCAGCGCGGCATGAGTATCCTCTTGCAGGCAAAGCGTTCGGACAACATGAACTTCCGCTCACGCCGCACAGAGAGCGGCACAGCAGGCTTCATCAACCACCTGCCGGCGTTCGCCATGCAGCAGACATACGCCTTAGCTTCGCTCTATCCTTACGCCACACAGCCTAACGGCGAGTGGGCTTACCAGGCAGAGCTCGGCTACAAGTTCAACCGCAAGACATTCCTCGGCGGCAAGTACGGCACAAGCGTGAAGCTCAATTTCTCGCACATCCGTGCCATCGAGAAGAACGTACACAACGGCGGCACACCGGGCACAGACGGCTACGGTTCGCCTTTCTGGAAGAGCGGTGAGAAGTACTACCAGGACATCAACGTGCAGATTGAGAAGAAGCTCACCAAGGACTTCAAGCTCAACCTTATGTACATGAACCAGTACTACAACAAGACCGTCGTTGAGGGCGAAGGCGGCATGATTCACTCTGACATCTTCGTGGCTGAGGGTAAGTACCGCTTCAACAAGAAGATTACGCTGCGCGGCGAGGCTCAGTATCTGAACACAAAGGACGACCAGGGCGACTGGTGGTTCGGCTTGCTCGAGCTTTCTGTGCTGCCTAACTTCATGTTCACCATCAGCGACCAGTACAACGGTGCGGAGCACTACTACACATCGACTGGCGCCATCGACGAGTCGAAGGGCACACACGCAGAGCACTACATCAACGGATCTGTCACCTACACTCACGGCGCACACCGTCTGCAGGTGGGCTACGGCAAGACACGCGCAGGCTACAACTGCTCGGGTGGCGTATGCCGCTACGTGCCGGCAAGCAAGGGTGTGACAGTATCATACAACTTTAACTTCTAAAGCCACTATTATGAAACTGAAGAATATATTGTTAGGCGCAGCAAGCGCCATCGCCATTTTCGCAACAGTGGCATGTCAGGAAGTAGATCCCAACGACCGACTCATCTACGTGAAGCCGGCTGAGGTGGGACGCGCAGTGCTCATCGAGGACTATACCGGTCAGGAGTGTGTCAACTGCCCTAACGGCACAAACGCCATCAACAATATCGTTGAGACTTACGGCGAGAAGAACGTAATCGCAGTGGGCATACACAGCGGTCCGCTCGCATCAAAGGGCAAGACCTCGTTGGCAACCAAAATCGGCGACGAGTACTACAAGCATTGGGACAGCCAGAGCAAGCTCGGACAGCCTTGGGCGCTCATCAACCGCGCCACAGCTCCTAATCAGGACTATAACACTTGGGCAAGCTACGTAGGTGCGCTCATCTCGAAGAAGGCTGCGCTTTCGCTCAGCGTCAACAATATTTATGACGCTACTTCGCGCAAGCTCACCATCGACGTAAAGGCTTTCGGTACAGACGGCAATACGACAGGCAAGCTGCAGGTGTGGCTCATTGAGGACGGTATCGTAGCTAAACAGAAGATGCCCAATGGCAAAATCAACAAAGAGTATGTACACAACCACGTATTCCGCGATGTAGCCAACGGCACTTGGGGCGAGGACGTAACCGTGAAGGAGGGCGAGACCACAGAAAAGCAGTACGACTATACGCTGCCCGAGAAATGGAACGCCGAGAAGGTATCGGTAGTGGCTTTCGTTTACGACAACAACGAGGTGCAGCAGGTTACTAAGAAGGCTGTCTTCGCAGAAACCGCTGCTGAATAAACATATTCTGTTTGAGGTTGTGCGGAAAGACCACACAACCTCAAACAATTCTTTTAACAAACCATTGATACCTAACGCTAATTTAAAAAACAGAATAATATGAAGAAAATCTTTACACTTTGCTTTGCTCTCTTCTCTGCAGTGGCAATGTTCGCGCAGGAGACTAAGGGCATGTTTGAATTCGCTACAGCAGACGGTACTGTTGTACCAAGCGGAACAGTAATAACAAAATCGGACGTTGAAGACTTTACAGATCCAGAAGATGGATATGATACCAAGCAAATCTCAACAGGTCTGTTCGTAAAACCTATTAAGACAGACTTGAAAGGAGAGAAGATTTGCGTGAAGTTGCGTCTTAACGTAGAAAGAATCGACAATGGCAGCATCGCATTCTGTCTGCTTGGCAACTGCAAGAACGCTAGAGAAGAAGGAGAATTTGAATCTAACGGCGGTTTTGTAGACAAACTCGACGACCTTCAGACCGAATGGATGATTGGCAATGACGAAGAAACCGATAAGGCTATGTACGGCGAGGCAAAAGCCAAGCTCACATTGGTAGTTTGTCGCAAGGTGTCTCTGGGTAAAGACCAGTTTGGCATAGAGCAGTTCAAATACGAAGATATTGGTGAGAGCTCAACCATAACAGTGCACTTTGTTTACAACGAGAAGTCTACCGGCATCAACGGCATCAGCAACGCAGACGCTACGGTAGTGGCACGCTACGCAGCAGACGGCACACGCCTCTCAGCTCCGCAGAAGGGCTTGAACATCGTGAAGCTCTCTAACGGCAAGACCGTGAAATACATTAAATAAAAGAATAAGTTTTAACAATTCAGAAAGGATTAAAATCATGAAAAAATTCCTGCTTTCTGCTTTTGCGATGCTGTTGGCTCTCACAGCCGGCGCGCAGAACTTCACAGTAGAGAAGTCACTGAACCCGCAGGGCGTTCAGGCACCGGCTTTCGGCGCATTCAAGGCTCCTGCGAAGGCTAACCTCGCTGCCAACCAGCGCCTCATAGGCTACTATGACACCGACGATTGCGACAACTACGTAGGCGTTCCAAAATTCACCGGCAGCAACAAGGTAGCCATTGAGCTTACAGCAGACGACCTCGCTCCCTACTACGGCAAGAAGATTGCCGGCGTACGCTTCAATCTGGGTCAGGGCGAAACATCTACCGGTGTATTCGTACAGAACCTGACGCTCGAAAACGGTCAGATTGTTGATATGACAGACGTCGCTACTTCTGACAAGAGTGTTACATCAGCAGCAGGCGCAACAAACACCGGCGAATGGCATGAAGTGATGTTCGACCAAAAGGTAGAACTGAATTCTTCTTTCCAGAACTTGTTCGTAGGCTTCAACTACAAGCAGACATCAAGCAACTACCCTATCGGCGTTAACTCTAAGGTTGAAGGTCCGTTCTTCATGTACGCTAACATCCCGTCTTCGCAGGGCGGCAACGGCGAAAACTGGTACCAGTTTGAAAGCGACGGCATGGGTCTCGCTATCCAGCTTATCGTAGAGGGCGACTTCGCACCTAACTCTGTACAGCCTCTCGACTTAGGCACTATCAAGGTTGGATTGGGCAAGACAAAGAACGTTAAGGTAACTTTGAAAAACTTCGGTTCTAAGCTCTGCAACATCGACTATACCATCGCTCTCAACGGCAAGGCAGGCGCTGAGCAGCACCTCGACTTCGGCAAGGACTTCGGCGTAGGCGGCAAGCACACGGTAGAGATTCCGTTCGCAGCAGCTCCTACAACAGGCGAAGTTCCCGTAACACTGACCATAACAAAGGTAAACGGTGAGAAGAACGCAAGCACTTCAAACAGTGCTTCTGGCACATTGATTACTCTTAGTAAGGCGTTCAAGAAGGTGACTGTAGTGGAGGAGAACACTGGTACAACTTGCCCTTGGTGCTCACGTGGTCATGTTGCAATGGAGAAAATGAGAGAACTTTACGGCGATCAGTTCATCGGTATCGCTTGGCACTACTTCGATAGTAGTGACCCGATGTACTTTGTCAACTATAGCGTACCTGGACTTCAGTATGGTGCTGCTCCGCAGGCTGTGGTAAATCGTAGTTCAAGTGCAATGGACCCGTACTTCGACGCTGTCTCAATTGTAGCTACAACACTCGATGACTTACCAGTTGCTGATGTAAAAGTAACAGGTACATTCGCAGAGGAAGACACTAAGGTGAATGCAAAGGCTTCTGTAGAGTCATTGGTATCTGGCGACTACAATATCGTATATGCTCTTGTAGCTGACGGACTCACTGGTACAACAAACAAATGGAAGCAGAAGAATGCATATTCAAAGACATATGCAGGAAGCAATGGTGCCAACAATAAGTCGGATCTACCGGAAGACCTTCAGCCGTTGTGGGATGCTGGCAGCACATACTTTGCAACATTCAACGATATACTTATCGCAAGCTCTTACACCAAATCGAAAAACAACGCAACTCTGCCTACACTCGTTGAGAATGGTGTTGTAAGCTCTGAGTACACATTGTCAATGCCGACAAGCACAAAGATTAAGTCTGCCATCAAGCATGACAAGGTTTACGTTGTTGCTATGGTTCTTGACAAGAAGGGCGCTATCATCAACGCTGCCAAGTCTTTGGTTACTAACTCAACCGGCATCGAGAACGTAAACAACAGCTCTGAGGCTACCGTTGTGGCTCGCTACAACGTGAACGGTGTTCAGATTGCAGCTCCGGTGAAGGGCATCAACATCGTTAAGATGTCTGACGGCACAACACGCAAGGTGCTCGTTAAGTAATCGGCGAAGCAGTTATAAAGCAACAGAACAGCTTATATAAATGAATATTAAGGCGTTGCCCTCAGCGGGCAGCGCCTTTTTTGTTGCATTTGTTTTGTAGAGTCAGCAGTTTGCTGTACCTTTGCAGAAAGAATCATTAGGGGGTGCCTTCAGGGGGTGCACTTGTCTCAAGTGCACCAACAGAGCAAGAAGTGCACCAATAGAGCTACGTTGGTGCACTTGAGACAAGTGCACCCCCTAAACTGCACCAACAGAGCAAGAAGTACACCAGTAAAGCTACGTTGGTGCACTTGAGACAAGTGCACCCCCTGAGAGGCACCAACAGAGCAAGAAGTGCGCCAACAGAGCTACGTTGGTGCACTTGAGACAAGTGCACCCCCTGAGAGGCACCAACAAAGCAAGAAGTGCACCCCCTGAAGACGCCCCCTAAAGGCATCCCCTGAAGGTAGCTAATAAACTCTAAAACAAATTACACAGAAATACAATGGAATGGATTGACAGTCTTTTCACCATACACTCAGCAGTACAGACGCTGGTAGTGCTGGCGCTGATTATCAGCGTTGGCATGGCACTGGGCAAGTTGCGCATCCGCGGCATCTCGCTCGGTGTGGCGTTCGTGTTCTTCATGGGCATCGTGGCGGGCAGCCTCCACTTCACTGCCGACGAGCAGATGATCAGCTTCGCCGAAACCTTCGGCCTCTCGCTCTTTGTCTACGCCCTGGGTCTGCACGTAGGTCCTAACTTCATAGGCATGATGCGCCACGACGGTGCGTCGCTCAACGGCTGGGGCTTGGGCGTTATAGTGCTCGGCACCGTGATGGCGCTCTCGCTGTGCCTCGTGCTGCCTATCAGCATCCCCGACATGGTGGGCATCCTCTGCGGTGCTACTACCAATACGCCGGCGCTCGGTGCGGCTCAGCAGGCACTTGCCACACAACACATATCGAGCAGCGGCGCCGCGTTGGGCTGTGCCGTGACCTATCCGCTGGGCGTAGTGGGCGTCATCTTCGCCATGATACTGCTGCGCAAGTTCCTCGTGCGCAAGGAAGACCTTGAACGCTGCCAAAGCTCTGACGACGACAGCACATACGTCGGACAGTTCATCTGCGTCAACCCCGCCATCTCTGACAAGACGATAGCGCAGATATCGCAGTCGACCCACCGCCACTTCATCATCTCGCGCATCTGGCGCAACGGAAAGGTTATCGTTCCGATGGCACAGACCGTGATGCAGCACGGCGACAACGTGCTCGTGGTGACCAACCGCGACGAGGTGGCTGCCATGAACATCCTCTTCGGCGAGCATGTGAAGAAAGACTGGAACCGCGACAAGATAGACTGGAACGCCATCGACTCGTCGGTGGAGAGCCGCGTGATAGTGATGACGCGCAGCCGTCTGAACGGCAGAACGCTCGGCTCGCTGCACATGCGCGAGACATACGGCGTGAACGTGTCGAGAGTGATGCGCGGCGACATCAAGCTGCTCGCAACTGATACGCTCCACTTGCAGTACGGCGACCGCGTCACCGTCGTGGGCACACCCGAAGACATCGACCACGCAGAGGCGTTCCTCGGCAACGCCGTGACGGGCCTCAACGAGCCTAACCTCGGCGCCATCTTCTTCGGACTGCTCTTGGGTCTGGCGCTCGGCATGATTCCTATCACCATACCGGGCATGAGCGCACCCGTAAAGCTCGGCATCGCCGGCGGCCCTATCATCATGGGCATAATCATCGGTTCGCTCGGCGCACGCATACACCTCATCACCTACACCACACGCTCGGCGTCGCTGATGCTGCGCAAGATGGGCCTCTCGCTCTATCTCGCCTGCCTCGGACTCGTAGCCGGCAAGGACTTCCTCGGCACCATCATACGTCCAGAGGGCTTGATGTGGGTAGGCATCGGCTTGGTGCTCACCATGCTGCCGCTGCTCATCGTGGGCGCTATAGCGCTGAAGACGCGCAAGTTCGACTTCGGCACCATCTGCGGTCTGCTCTGCGGCGCAATGGCCAACCCTATGGCGCTCAGCTACGCCAACGACACCATCCCTGGCGAACGCGCCGCCGTGGCTTACACCTCGGTATATCCGCTCGGCATGTTCATCAGAGTGATCATAGCGCAAGTAATAATAATGTTCATGGTATGACAATGCAAAACCCTCCCGATTACCGTCACGACACCGTGCTGCCACTCCCTATGGAGGTGACGGCGAACGCTTGGGCTGTAGACGCAGCCTGCTCGGGCAATCCCGGCCCGATGGAGTATCAGGCTATCGACCTCGCCACCGGAGCGCAGGTGTTCCACTTCGGACCCGTACACGGCACTAACAACATAGGCGAGTTTCTCGCCATCGTACACGCCTTGGCGCTGCTCGACAAGCAGGGCGTAACGGGCAAGACGATATATTCCGACTCGCACAACGCCATTCTGTGGGTGCAGAAGCGCCAGTGCAAGACCAAGCTCGAGCGCACACCCCAGACCGAACAGCTCTACCAGATAATAGCACGCGCCGAGACATGGCTGCGCACCCACCAGATAGTGAACCCCGTGGTGAAGTGGGAGACGAAGCGATGGGGCGAGGTGCCTGCCGACTTCGGACGCAAGGGGTAACACCACTTTATTAAAACCTAAAACCTATGCTATACGCCATATATTTCATCTACGGACTGTGCGTCATGTTCTACTTCATGATGTCGTGGCTCTTCTACCGCAAGGACAAGGAGATGCTCTCGCGCCTCGTCACGGTGCTTATGTTCGTCATCGGCCTGCAGTGTCTGAAAGACCTTTTCTTCATTAAGCCGATTACCGAACTCGATGAGATAGACTGGATGGTAGTGACGGCTGCCGACATGGTAGCCGTACCGCTTTATGTCTTCGCGCTCATAGAGCTGTGCAGCCCTACGAGCCTCACATGCCGCACAATCGTATTTCATGAACTGTTGTTCATCGTGCCTTTTGTGCTTCTATTGTTCACAAGAGACGTTGTATTCTATTATGTCATGGTGCTTGAGGCAGCCGTATACGGCGCAAGCTACGTTATATGGGCAACATTTGCCATCCCCAAGTACAACGCCCAACTGAAGCAGCGCTTCTCCTACACCGAGAACATCAACCTGGGCTGGCTCCGCGCCATCTTCTTCTCGTTCACCTTCATTCTTCTTATATGGATTGTCGATTGCATGTACGTCAACTATGCACTCGAGGCACTGTATATGATAAGCTCGCTGGTGGTGTGGATGTTCATCAGCTACTACATCTACAAGCACGAGTCGGTGCTCGACGAGCTCTCCGACCTTGCCGAAGGCAGCAGCGAGGAGACGCCTGCGCCTGCAGAAGCCAGCGACACAGAGATGTCGGAGATAGGCAAGCGCATCAGTACGCTGTTCGACAACGACCGCATTTTCCTCAACCCCAACCTCAAGGTGTCTGACATCGCTACCGAGATAGGCACCAACCGCACGTACGTCAGCGCCTTCTTCAACAAGGAGGCTGAGTGTACGTTCTACGATTACGTCAACCGATACCGCATAGAATACGCCTGCAATCTGCTCACCAACTCGGAGGAGAACATCGTGCAGATAGCAGAGAAGTCGGGATTCAACAGTTCGCAGTCGTTTATTCGCGTTTTCAGCAAGATAAAAGGCACTTCGCCCACAAAATATCGCAAGGAAGAAAACGTTTGAACCTCAACGTGTTAGAAAAGTTGTTAATAGATTTTTTACGTTTTGACAACTCTGTTTATCCTTTGTGAACGATAAATTGAGAGTTTGGTAACAAGAGTTTTTAGATCGTGCGCTAACTTTGCAATCGAAACCTAAAGACAAGAAATAGTTACTAACATTAATAACTTTAACTAACACAAAACTTATGAAGATAATCAAGCTCATGGCACTGGCTGCCATCCTTATGCCACTGTTGTTCTCTTGCTCAGGTGGCGGTTCATCCGCAGGTATGCTCGGACAACTCCCCGACAAGTACGCACAGTTTACTGAAGAGAAAGCCGAACTGAAGAAGGAGGCTGAGAACATCAAGACAGAAGCCGACAAGAAACGCTTCCTCGAAAAGTCGGAGAAGCTCAACAAGAAGTGGAAGGAGAAGCTGGAAGCTACAGCAAAGGACCTCAACGGCAAGCCAATCGAGTTCGCCGAGTCGCAGTTTGAGGTGACAGTTCCCGTATCTCTCGAGTTCGAGGAGTTCTCAAGCAGTTCGGCTCTCACTCCTAAGTTCAAGGTGAACGGCGAGGCGAAGGCGGCTTCCGACATCACCATCGACCAGAAGTACTACTACTCTACTGAGAACGTATACATCACCGGCTACGACGCCGAAGGCAAGCAGGTGTACAAGGCAAAAGTGGGCAGCGTAGAGGTGCAGGACGCCGACGGCAAACTGCTCGTGAAGGCAGGCACACCGGTGAAGTTCGACAAGCTCGGCTTCGGCAAGGCGGATGTTGAAGGCAGCAAGCTGGCTAAGAGCTACAAGCTCGAAATGGTAAGATAGGCTGATTGAATGGCGGAGAAACGCTCCGCCACTACCATCACAAAAACTATTAACATAAACCGATACACCCCATAAAACTAAATAATATGGACGAATTGATTAAAACCGTAAGACAGAACAAGACATCTATTGTCATAGCGCTCGCTATACTCATGTTCGTAGCGTTCGGCTTCTGTCCAGCCATCGACGTGGCAGGCAAGGCGAAGATCAACGGACTGAAGGTGCTGTTCGAAGGCAGCGGACTCGGTTTCTCACGATTCCTCTCCGTTCTGATATTCCTGGCTCCAATGTTCGTCGTGCTCAACAAGTCGGTTAACCTGAAGCTGACGGGCAAGCTGAGCGAGCACTTCTGCACGCTGTGCTTCGTGGCTGGCATCGTGCTCTGTCTGCTTTTCGCCATTGCTCTGCCCTCTGGCATCTCTCTCTCTTGGGGCAGTTGGCTCTATATGCTCATATCACTGCTCGGCATAGGCGTATGCCGCATAGATATATTCACTAAAAACTAGCTTAACGAATGAATAGGATCACAAGGCGCATTCTCCATTTAGTAGTGTGGGGGTGCGCCTTTTTTGTTTTTGCAGCCGCCGCATGGGTCGGCTTCTGCTGGCTGAAACGACCTCCGTATCTCGTACCCGACACGTCGGCGTTCGCCACGGGCGACGTGTTCTTCAGCGTGGGCGACGCATGGGAGTCGGTGGCTGTGCGTGCGCTCTCGGGCTACACTTCGTTCGAGGTGTGCGACTCTACCCCATCGCATTGCGGCATCGTCATACGCTATGCCGACGGTGTGCGTCTGGCGCATGCGTCTACGGTGGCTAAGAAGGTGGTGATGGAGACGCCGGAGGAGTATCTGCGCAAGAACGGGTCTTACTGCATCTACGCCCGCAAGGCGCCCTGCGCCGTGGACACGGCTGCCGTGAGGCGCACGGTGGAGGCACTGGTGGAGCAGCAGGTGCCGTTCGACTTCAACTTCGACCACTCCTCGGCGAAGGCGCTCTACTGCACCGAGTTCGTGGTGCATGTGCTCGAGCAGAACAATTGTTTCTGCTTCTCTCGATTGCGCAAAAGAAACTATATGTATCCTAACGATGTGCTGAAGATTATTTCGACGCGTTAGAATATTCTCCCACAGATTGCACGGATCGGCACAGATGCTGCTAACTTCAGGGGGTGCACTTGTCTCAAGTGCACCAACCGAGCAATGTTGATATACCTCTTGCTACATTGGTGCACTTGAGACAAGTGCACCCCCTGAAGTTTGCATCCGTGGAATCTGTGGGAGACAAGTACACCCCCTAAAGGTAGCTTGACAACTTAGAAGTTGCTTCTGATAACAGCATTGACGAGCTTCCGACCCATTACGTCGTGCGATCCGGAGCGGTCTACGCCGGCGAAGTCCATCATTACGAGGCCCGTTGTCATGCGACCTTTGATGAGGTTGGCGAGGAAAGCATTGGTATCGGCGGCGTTGGCGCGGTAGCCCTCACTGGTAGAAACCGGTTCGGCGGTATACTCCGTTGAGGTGTATTTGAAGCCCGAGGTGTGGTTGATGAACCACATATCGGGGTACTTCGCAGCCACCTCCGCACTGTTCGCCACGCGCAGCAGGCGCTCTATGGCTGCGAGCTTCGCCGTTGTGCCGCCCTCCCACGTCATGTTGTAGAAGTCCTGCACGCAGAGCACACCCTTCATGACATATCCGCGCATGGTGGCAGGCTGCTGCCAGTCGACAGCGGCGTCGAAGCGCCATCCGTCGATATATCCGCCGCGCGGTGTAGGTCGGTAGGTGTCGCGACTGAGCACAAGTATGCGACCGCGCAACTGTCCTACGGTGAGGTCAGGTCTGAAGTCGACGAGCAGGTCGCTGTTTTCAGCCAGCGCATAGTCGACCATCGCCTCCCAGTGCGATCCGTCGCGGTGCGACGAGCGTTCGTGCTGCATGATGATGATGGCGAACTCGGTAGGATGCGCCGCAAGCGAGTCGCGCAGCACGTCGAACACGCCGTTGAAGGTCTGCTGTGTGGCAAACTCGCCGTGGTATATCTGCAGCGTGCGCTTCGGTTGGTCGTCGGCCTTATGGTGCTTGCGATACTTCGCGTTAGGGTCTTTCGCGGGCTGCGTGGTGAGCACGTCGGGGCGCAGGTCGAAGGCGCGCACGCCAACCGCCCACTGCGCGCTGATGTCCAACTGCTGTGTGCAGGCGATATAGTTGCCCGCCAGCGTGTCCTGCGCAACGAAGCCGTAGCCTGTGCAGGCGTCGTGGGTTCCGGGGATGGAGAGACGGCACACGCGGCGGTCGTCGTCGATGCGAGAGAGCCAGTCGGATGCGTATGCGGTGGTGATGGCTGCCAAGGAGAGCAGCAGAGAGAGGAGGAGTTTATGCATAATGTTGAGATGGTGAGATGTTGAGAGATGATGTTGTGGGTGTTTTTGCAAATTTACAAAAACATATTTAATAATGTGAGTCCTTCAGGATTTTTTATTATCACAGCTGTGCCACGCAGCCTAACTTCTGTGAATTCTGTGGATTCTGTGGGAGGTCTACGCAGCCTAACCATCTGTGCAGATCAGTGAAATCTGTGGGAGAATATACGCAGCAAGTGGTTCTGTGTGATCCGTGGATTCTGTGGGAGGACCCACGCAAAAGGACAAAAAAAAAGGACGACACGAATCACTCGCACCGGCCTCTCAAAGAATAATGTTACATTAATAATTTTGAATCATGCAAAAACTGCAATTGGTCCAAAAAATAATAACATAATCTTTACCTTAAAATCTATCAAACTACTAACCTAATGAAAAAACATTGCATTCTCTCGAACACGCTGCAAAGATAATAATTTGTGTACGACCACACAAGAAATTTGAAAGTTTTTTATTCAAATTAAGAATAATTTGACATAAATCAAGCCGATTGGCTTTCTTTGGTAGGTTTTCAGCATATTCATCCACGGATCTGCAGATGGTTAGGATGCCTTTCAGGGGGTGCACTTGTCTCAAGTGCACCAACCGAGCAAGAACGGATTGTCTGCTTGTGAAATTTAACAACGGATTGAACGGATTAAACGGATTCGTTGGATGCGTAATATCAACAACGGATTGAACGGATTAGATGGGTGCGTAATATTAACAACGGATTAAACGGATTCACTTGCTGAAAATATTAACAACGCAACCTAAATCCGTTTAATCCGTTTAATCCGCTGTTAAATATCTCAAGCTGCAGGAATCCGTTTAATCCGTTCAATCCGTTGTTAAA
>OIZH01000069.1_pt1 | contig 21299 bp, 20 predicted proteins | sample 1588511 | NCBI WGS metagenome assembly OIZH01 (sample SAMN03283237) | human gut metagenome | biome: human-associated habitat; material: feces | host: Homo sapiens | place: Peru | collected 2012
TCTATGGCGCCGCCGTTTTTATAATACCTAAGTTCTTTTGTCCTCTGGTTGCAGAAAATAAAGCCGAAGTTTGAAGCGTCTGATTCGCTCGAAGTTACGCCCGTATAGACCCAAACATCATCGTCCATGGCAATATTACCTCTGCCCTGAGATGCTACATTTACATCGTTTTGGAAAATAATCGAGTTCCAGAATCCCTGCGAAAGTTTGCCGTGGTAGTTATACTGCTGAATAAGAAGCGACTCGCTGTAAACAACATCTATCCAGTTATATGTCTTATCATTGCGAACGGCATCAATATCGAGATAAGTGCTTTCTCCGTTTAATGCGTCGGTAATGATTGCTCCCTTAACATCGGTACCGCCGAACAGACCGATTGTCTTATCAAGCACGGGAGTTATCCAATAAGGGTGTCCCTCATCGTCTATTTCAAAATTCGGAGTATCCATAATAGCGGTAGGATATTGAAATCTCAAATGACGAATCAATTTTTCGTTAAACAGTTCGGTAGGCGAATACTTAATTCCCTCGCCGAATTTGTCGATACAATTTACAGCCGTTACCTTTTGGCTCACAAGATCAATAAGCATATATGCCGGCAAGCCGTTCTTTGTATTATTGAACCACTTAAACACATCGGCGTACTCGAGATACGCAACTCGTGCAGGGTGACCCTGATAGTTAATCTGAGTCGATTCCGACGATACAACGTACTGGCTCTTATATTCGCTCAGCGAACCGAGTTGCTGGTCTGCAAGAACCTTGGAGGTTGTGGCGTCAAGTCGTGGCACCTGGTCATACTTAATATCGGAAAAATCCTCGGAAAAGTCGCTGTCCTGAACCGTTACAAGATTGCTGTAATCCTTTGCTCTGAAGAAGGTACAACCGACAAGCCAGCCGACAAGCATCACAGCCAAAATCACGACAACAAGCACAATAGGTACAACGGATTTTTTCTTAAAATACGCATTGCTCTCCGCCCTCTTATTTCCTCCGATAAAGAGGAAAAACGAGCCGACAAACACTGCAATAAGAAGAAAAATAAAGGTATAAAAGTCCGTTGACTTAAAATTAAGTGCGGGAACCATCATATAATATGCGCCTGCTCCGACAATAACGGTAGTCAAAAACGAAAGCAAAATTTTCTTAGGCAGGTTCTTAGGCTTAACAACCACCTCTACATCGTCCTTGTCGGGCCACTTGAATTTGGACTTAAAGCTGTCGATTACTTCATCGGCATCGTAGTCCATATTCGGAATTTTATCATTCATAAATTTATCTCCTTAAAAAGTAGTATTATGATTATACTATATATTGCACCTTTTTACAAGAAAAATAACGACACTGACGCAAAACAAATGCACCGGTGCCGAATAAAACAATATATCAAATACGAAAGCACCTTTGAAGCTGCTTATATGTTCCGATAACCAAAAGGGTCATATTGCTCTCAAGTGCGGTATCGGGAGAAAAGGTAACATCCACATCGCCCCTTTGCTTAATAGCCAAAATATTTATTCCGTACTTTCTTCTTATGTCAAGTTTTGACACGGTTTTGCCCACCCAGTTGTTGGGAACGGCAACCTCAAAAATGGCATGAGAATCATCTACTTTAATATAATCGAGAATATGGTCGGCTGTGTAGCGAATAGACGACCATTTTGCAATTTGCTTTTCGGGATAAACAACCTCGTCGGCTCCGTTTCTCAAAAGGAATTTTTCCTGCACATCTCTCTCCGCTCTGGAAACGACCAGCCTAGCGCCCAATTCTTTCAAAAGCGAAGTGGTTTCAAGCGAGTTCTGAAAATTTCCTCCGATTGTAACAAAACACACGTCATAATTATCGACGCCGAGAGATTCCAAAAATTCGCTGTTTGTGCTGTCTCCGATTTGAGCATTCGTTACGAATGGCAAAGCTGCATTTACTCTTTCCTCATTATTATCCACCGCCATTATTTCATGGCCGAGATTATTCATTTCCATTGCAATATGCTTTCCGAATCTGCCCAAGCCTATAAGCAAAATATTTTTCATAACTATATACCTCTTATCCTACTGTAATTTTTTCAAGCGGATACTTTGCGCCGCTTCGCCTTTTTTCCACTATTGTTGCATATACAAAGGTGAGTCCGCCGACTCTGCCCAAAAACATAAGCGCAACCAAAATCAACTGGGAAGCAATACCGAGTTTGGGCGTTATGCCGAGAGTCAGTCCTACCGTTCCGACTGCCGACGCAGTTTCAAACAGGCAATCGCTGAGGCTGAATCCCTCAATAGAACAAATAGCCACGCCGCCCACAAAAAACAGCGAGCAATACATTGCAAAAACAGTTGCGGCATTTTTAATAACGCTGTTATCTATTCTTCTGTCAAATATCTCTGCGTTTTCTTTTTTCTTAAAAGTAGAAAGAGCGTTCAGCGTAAGAACCGCAAGAGTAGTCGTTTTCATACCGCCGGCGGTGGAACTCGGCGAGCCGCCTACCAACATTAAAAATATCATAATCGCCTTTGACGAAGATGAAAGTTTATTCAAATCATAGGTGTTAAAACCTGCCGTTCTGGGGGTGACAGCCTGAAACAAAGAGCCGAGCACTCCGTCGCCTATCGGCATATCGGAAAAATCAAATATAAAGTACCAAACTGCCGGAGCCACTATCAAAATCAATGTTGTTGAAAGGACGATTTTGCTTTGAAGCGAATAGCGTCTAAAGCGAAGTTTATTTGTGCACACATCGTTCCAGGTAAAAAATCCTATTCCGCCGATTATAATTAAAAGCATTACGGTTATATTAATCAGCGGATTGTTTGCATATCCCGTCAACGAAACAAAAGGTTTTTCCGCCGTACCCAATATATCAAATCCGGCATTGCAAAATGCCGACACGGAATGAAACATCGACATCCATATTCCCTTTAAGCCGTAATCACGGCAAAACACGGGGAGCATAAGAAGCATACCTATAAGTTCCGTTATTACAGTACCGCACAAAATGAATCTGGTCAATCGCACAACTCCGCCGACCTTAGGCGCCGATATTGCATCCTGCAATGTACTTCGCTGTATAAGCGAAATCCTTTTTCCCGACAGCATGGCAAGCGAAACAGCAACAGTCACAACTCCGAGTCCGCCGATTTGTATAAGCAAAAGTATTACAGCCTGACCGAAGACTGACCAATAACTGCCCGTATCGTTAAGCACAAGACCCGTAACGCACACTGCTGACGTCGAAGTAAAAAGTGCCTGATTAAACGGAGTTATCACACCGCTTTTTGACGATATGGGAAGCATCAAAAGTAACGCCCCGACCAATATTGTCGCCGCAAATCCGAGAACAATTTTTCTGGATGAAGAAAATCTTTTTTTCTTATGCACAATATTTGACATACGCACAATTCTCTCATTCGTTATTAATTAAATCAATACGGCTACATTATAACACAAAGGTATATAAAATAACAGACGGTAAAATAAATTTTACATAATTTATATAAAAACACCCCCGCAAAAAATACGGAGGTGCATATATATCAGATTATCTTCTGTCGCCACGGCGATGATTATCTCTTCTCGGCTTGCGAGGAGTTTCGTCAATCTCGTTTTCGGGAGTCATACCTTCAAGTTCGATTAATGCGTCTCTTCTGGAAAGATTAATTCTGCCCTGATCGTCGATTTCAATGCACTTAACGATGATTGAATCGCCGACATTAACGACATCCTCTACCTTTTCTGTTCTCTTAACATCAAGACGGGAAATGTGAACAAGTCCCTCCTTGCCCGGAGCAATCTCAACGAAAGCGCCGAAGTTCATAATACGGGTTACAACGCCGTTATAGAAAGCGCCAACCTCAGGGTCGGTAGCGATAAGTTTAACAACGCTTACAGCGCCCTCGCACTTTTCTGCATCAACGCCGGAAATATAAACTCTGCCGTCCTCCTCAATGTTGATTTTAACATCGTATTCGGACTGAATTTCCTGAATAACCTTGCCGCCCTTACCGATTACATCACCGATTTTATCCGGGTCAATCTGAAGAGTATACATCTTAGGAGCATACTTTGAAAGTTCCTTACGAGGCTCGCTGATAACAGGAAGCATAATCTCGTCAAGGATATAATTTCTTGCCTTATGAGTCTTTGCAAAAGCCTCTTTGATGATTTCCGGAGTAAGGCCGTGTACTTTAAGGTCCATCTGAATAGCGGTAATGCCCTTCTTAGTACCTGCTACCTTGAAGTCCATATCGCCGTAAAAGTCCTCAAGGCCCTGAATATCAACCATAGTCATAAAGTCGCCGTAAACGCCCTCATCACCTGTGATAAGACCGCAGGAAATACCTGCAACCGGAGCCTTAATCGGAACGCCTGCTGCCATAAGAGCAAGAGTAGAACCGCAGATTGAGCCCTGTGATGTTGAACCGTTTGAAGAAAGAACTTCCGATACAACACGAATAGCGTACGGGAACTCGTCAACTGACGGAAGTACCGGAACAAGAGCCTTTTCTGCAAGAGCACCGTGACCGATTTCTCTTCTGCCCGGACCTCTCGACGGCTTTGTTTCGCCTACGGAGTATGACGGGAAGTTGTAGTGGTGGATATATCTCTTTTCGGTCTGCTCGTCAAGACCGTCAAGCTGCTGAGCATCGTTCATAGGGCCGAGTGTTGCAACAGAAAGTACCTGAGTCTGGCCTCTTGTAAACAAACCTGAACCGTGAACTCTTGCAAGAAGGTCAACCTCCGCATTAAGAGGACGGATTTCGTCAATGCCTCTGCCGTCAACTCTCTTGTGCTCGTCCTTAAGCCAAGCACGAACAACGTGCTTTTGAACAAGATACATAATCTCGTCAATCTTTGCCTCATTGCCCTCGAATTTTTCATCATACTTTTCGTGAACAGCCTCATAAATCGGAAGAAGAGCCTCATCACGAACGTTCTTATCGTCTGTATCAAGTGCCTTCTTAACATCTTCTGCACAGAAAGCCTCGATTTCAGCCATAATTTCAGGGTCCGGATCAGATGACTCATAAGCAAACTTCGGCTTACCGATTTCATCTACAATACCCTGAATAAACTTAACAATCTTCTTGTTTTCCTCGTGGCCTGCCATAATGGCGTTGAACATTGTATCGTCATCGATTTCGTTACCGCCTGCCTCGATCATAGCAACAAGGTCTGCTGTTGAAGCAACTGTAAGAACGAGATCGCTCTTTGCTCTGTCCTCAAGGCCCGGATTAATAACGATGTTTCCGTCTACAAGGCCTACATTCACACCCGAAATAGGTCCGTCCCACGGAATATCGGAAATAGCGATTGCGGCAGAAACACCGATCATAGCGGTAATTTCAGGTGAGCAATCGGGATCAACCGACATAACGGTAGCAACTACCGAACAGTCATTACGCAAATCCTTTGGGAAAAGCGGACGGATAGGACGGTCGATGCAACGGGATGTGAGGATGGCTTTCTCGGAAGCTCTGCCCTCTCTTCTCTGAAATGAGCCCGGGATACGGCCGACGGAATACATCTTCTCCTCATAGTCAACGCTGAGCGGGAAGAAGTCTACACCCTCTCTCGGCTTTGCCGAAGCGGTTACATTACAAAGCACTTCTGTCTCACCGTAGCGAGCAAGGATTGATGCGTTTGCAAGGCCGCACATCTTACCTGTTTCAAGGGTCAATTTTCTGCCTGCAAGTTCGGTTTCCCAAACTTTGAAATTCTTAAAAAACATACTTTTACCTCTCTGAAAATTTTATTATATCAAAAGGAGGCAATAGTAATAAACACAATCTACGATTTTTCATAGACTCTGTTTACTACTATTTTTACGCCTCCCTTTCGGTATCGAATTAACAAAAACAGGCGACACAAAAAAGTATCGCCTGCATAGGATTATTAGTCCTCGTTCTCAGCCAAGTTACGCTCAAGAGTGTTACGGATGCCGAGTTTTGCAATAAGTTCACGGTATTCGTTAACATCATTCTTATAGATATAAGCGAGAAGGTTTCTTCTGTGACCTACCATCTTAAGAAGACCACGGCGTGAGTGATGGTCCTTCTTATGAGTCTTAAGGTGCTCTGTAAGGTCGTTGATTCTCTTTGTAAGAACTGCAACCTGTACCTGAGCAGAACCTGTATCACCCTCGTGAGTAGCGTATTCAGCCATAATAGCTTGCTTTTCTGCCTGTGTCATAATTCATTCACCTTTCATAATATTATTGCATTGCAAAAAACACAGTAACGGGCTAAGGTGATGCCGTATCCGACTTATCCCCGAAACCGAGTCATTCGCATTAAGCAATGAGATTATAACACAAGAGATATGATTTGTAAAGAATTTTTTTGTTGCCGAACAAATTATAAAAAGGAAACGGTATATAAAGGTATAAAAGATATAAAATAAGACAAAAAAATTATTGACATTTCGGCATTTTCTGCTATAATAATTAAGCCGCATATTATGGGTTAAAGAAATGCACGCTTAATAAAACCCGAGCATTCACCTATCGTAGCGAGACTTATGAAGGAGATATTTACTATGTACGCAGTTATCGTAACAGGTGGTAAGCAGTACAAGGTTGAAGAGGGCGACGTTCTCTACATCGAAAAGCTCGATGCTGAGGCTGAAGCTAAGATTACATTCGACCAGGTTCTTGCAGTCGGTACAGACGCAGGTCTTAAAGCAGGCAAGGATTGTGCAAAAGCTACTGTTGACGCTACTGTTCTCAAGAACGGCAAAGGTAAGAAGATTACTGTTTTCACCTACAAGCCAAAGAAGAACGAAAAGCGCAAGATGGGCCACAGACAGCCTTACACTAAGGTTGAAATCACAAAGATTAACGCTTAATCAATGATTAGAATTGAATTTAAGAAACAGGGCGATTTATTAACCGGCTTTGAATGCAAGGGTCACACGGGACTTGCCGACAGCGGCGAAGATGTTGTGTGCGCATTCATCAGCAGTGCCTGCTATATGGCGGCTAACACCGTAACAGAGGTTATGTCCCTTAAAGCAGACGCAGCGGCAACGGACGGTTATATGCGACTGAGCATAAACCAAACGCCCGACAAAGCACAGGATATTATGAACGGTTTACTTTTTCATTTAACCGAACTCGAAAAACAATATCCTAAAAATATTAAAGTAACCACAACGGAGGTGTAACTATGCTTAGACTTAATGTGCAGCTTTTTGCTCATAAAAAAGGTATGGGTTCTACTAAGAACGGCAGAGACAGCGAATCAAAGCGTCTCGGTGCTAAGAGAGCAGACGGACAGTTCGTTCTCGCAGGCAACATCCTTTACCGTCAGAGAGGAACACACATTCACCCGGGCACCAATGTAGGTATCGGTAAGGATGATACTCTTTTCGCTCTCGTAGACGGAACAGTTAGATTTGAAAGAATGGGCAAGGACAGAAAAAAGGTTTCTGTTTATCCCGTTGAGCAGTAATAAGTTCAATAAATCCGTAGTCTGATGATTACGGATTTTTCTTTTATTGACAAATCGAAAAAATATAATTATAATGTATATAATTTATTTAATATAGTAGAAACGCCTCCTTAGTTAAATGGATATAAGAACCTGATGCTCTGCATTCAGAACCTTGTTACTCGCAAGCTCGTAATAATAACCCCTCCTAAGAGTTCGTTATAACAACCACTTTTTGCATAAAAGAGATTGACATTAAGTTAATTTCTTATTATATAAAACTAAATATTTTAAAATGTCCTCGTAGCTCAGTAGGATAGAGCGACTGCCTCCTAAGCAGTAGGCCGGAGGTTCGATTCCTCTCGAGGACGCCAAAAACCCCGTCGAAATCCTTTATTTATAAGGGTTTTCGGCGTTTTTTTCATTTTTACGAAGAAACAGCAAAAACGGAAAAATCACAAATTTTCATTAGCAAATTCTCCGTCAGCTAATGGAATTTAGGACAAATGTCGTCCGCCTTTTAGGTGTACGGCTTGCTAATAAAAATTAGCAGAAAAATTGCTGTTTTGCTAATGAAAATGTCCTCTCTGCTAATGGCGGAAAAATTGAGCCAAAAATCCTGCTAATGGACAAGGCGGTTGTTACCCTGTTAATTCGTTCATTTTTGAATAATGAAGGATTATTCGCAAACTGCGCCTATACCATTTCCTGTTATATAATAGCAGTACAGGAGGTGGTTGCTTTGAAAGGACAGAAATATCATTTATACCTTTCCAAGGACGAATACAGCGAAGTGTTGCAATCACTTATCCGTTTGAAGAACAGCCTGATAGCACAAGGCAGATACACGGACGCAGTAGATGATATTCTTTGCAAGGTGCTTTCAGCCAAGAAAAGAAAGTTCAAAATCAAATACATCTGAACACGAATAAAGACCGCCTACACTTTTATAAGCGGTCTTTGCTAATTTAGAGTAAGTTCGACAAACCGGAATTTAGATCATGATTCATATGGATAGTAGTGTTCTGCCTTCGACTGAAATTCACATAATTTTAATATTTTCATATCCTTATCAAAATCTGCTATTGTAACACCGTCAAAGCCATCTATCTTACCATCATAATTACATCTGAAGTACCATTCAACAATTAACGTTTGGTTTTGCTCGAATATTCGTTTGATTGTCCATTCCAATACTTGTCCCTTATTATTCCAATTTTCAAACCATGTTACAATTTGTGATAAGCCATGATATTCAGGTCCATAGCATTCACTATATAAAGCATTTTCAGAAAAAGTCTGTTTTACAATCTCTACATCGTTATCTAACCAAGACTGAAAATATTTCTTAATGACATCTACTTTCATATTATCCTCCACAAATTCAAATTTGTCTTTCTCTTAATTTCCTATTATACACCAAAATTATGAATATTTCTACCCGCCGTCTATTGACCTTGATTACGAGGGAAATAGGCGGCTCTTTTGTTAAATGGATATAAGAAAATAAAGTGCGTTACGATTGCACCGGTCATAACACAACATTTATCAAAAACAGGAAACTTAATTCACTGCACAACAAAACGCAGAAAAATTTTTCCCGACAAATGAGATTCTAATTTCAATATGCAAATAATAAATATATTATTTAACCTGTGCTCGTCAAGGTTGCAATAACACATATTACGTGTTATAATAACGGCAAATCGAAATAAATTTTACAAAAAGAATAGGAAAAATTATGTTTGTAGATATAGCTAAAATAAAAATAAAGGGCGGCGACGGCGGTGCTGGTGCGGTTGCATTTCACCGTGAAAAATATGTAGCCGCAGGCGGTCCCGACGGCGGTGACGGCGGCAAGGGCGGCGATGTCGTATTTGTTGTTGACGATAATCTGGCAACTCTTGCGGACTTCAGATACAAGCGCAAGTATTCCGCACCGAACGGTGAGGGCGGAAAAGGCGGCCGCTGCAACGGAAAAAAAGGCAAAGATTTAGAGATTAAGGTTCCGAGAGGCACAATTATCCGTGAGGCGAACTCAAAGGCTGTAATGGCTGATATGAGCAAAACAGAGCGTTTTGTTGCCGCAAAGGGCGGAAAAGGCGGCTGGGGAAATATACATTTTGCCACCTCGACCCGTCAGGTTCCCAGATTTGCAAAGCCGGGCACACCGGGCGAAGAATGGGAAGTAAGTCTTGAACTGAAACTTCTGGCGGATGTGGGTCTTGTAGGCTATCCGTCTGTCGGAAAAAGCAGTCTCATCTCCGTGGTATCACAGGCGAAACCGAAAATCGGAGATTATCACTTTACAACTCTTGTACCTAATTTGGGCGTTGTGAGCATGGGCGAAGGCAGCAGTTTCGTCATTGCAGACATTCCGGGTCTTATAGAGGGTGCGAGCGAGGGTATAGGTCTCGGTCATCAGTTTTTACGACACATTGAGCGTTGCAGAATGCTTATTCACATAGTAGATGTCAGCGGCAGTGAGGGCAGAAATCCGATTGACGATTTTGAAAAAATCAACGAAGAACTCGTTAAATTCAATCCAGAACTTGCACAGCGACCTATGATTGTTGCAGGAAATAAAATTGATATGGCGGAGCCCGAACAAATTGAAGAATTTAAGAATTATGTAAATTCAAAAGGCTATGAATACTACTCCATATGTGCGCCCATTTGCGAGGGTACAAAAGAACTTATGAATGTAACATGGAATATGCTGCAAACGCTGCCCCCGATTAAGGAATACGACACCGAGGAAATTCCGTTTGAAGCATTAATAGAGGACAATAACTCATTTAAGATTACGCAGGTTGACGACGGTTATTTTCTTGTCGAGGCAAAGTGGTTTCCGAAAGTGCTCAAGGGCATAGACATAACAGACTACGAAGCTCTGCAATATATGCAAAGAGTGCTTGAAAAGAGCGGAATTTTCGACGCACTCAGAGAAAAAGGAATACAAGAGGGCGACATTGTCAGCCTTTATGATATTGAATTCGAGTATATTCCGTAATGAGATTTACAGATAAAGAAGCGCATCCGAATGAACTCAGTCCGCTGAATCTTGCGTTCATCGGGGACTGCGTGTATGAAATGCTCGTAAGAGAAAGCCTTGTATTGCAGGCAAACCGTCCCGTAAATGACTTGCACCGTGAAAGCATAAAATTTGTTTCGGCAAAAGCGCAAACTTTAGCCTATGATAAAATCAAGAATGTGCTGACCGAACAGGAAACGGCAGTATATAAACGAGGCAGAAACGCAAAAGTCGGACATAATCCGAAATCCGCAAGCCAGGGCGAATACCATATCGCCACGGGCATAGAGGCTCTGTTCGGCTACCTCTACCTATCAGAACAAACTGACAGAATTAAAGAACTGTTCAAAATAATCACCGACAAAGAAAACAACTGATTTATTTTGAAAATAATAAAATAAATATTGACAAATCGAATTTCTATGTTATAATAGTATTCGCTTGGGAGCATAGCTCAGCTGGGAGAGCATCTGCCTTACAAGCAGAGGGTCACAGGTTCGAGCCCTGTTGTTCCCACCAAACAATAAAGCATCTGCAAAATGCAGATGCTTTATTGTTTTATTTAGATAATACAGGCTCGAACCTTGTGAAGGTTTTTGCGTTAAGAAAACAGTTCAGTGAACTGTTTTTAGCAAAAAGCGTGAAGCCGGTACCGAAATACGAAGAATAAAAACGGACAGTGAAAATCAATTCACTGTCCGTTTCTGCATCTGTTTAATTATTCTTTGCTTTCTATCAATTTGCATTCAACTTCAAAAGTTTTAATGCTGTTATTTTCAATTCTTGCAATAGTGAGTTTAACGGTATCGCCGGGAGATGATTTGCTCAAAACAGAAGTCATAACATCGGTAGAGGTAAGAACATCACCGTTTACGGCAACAATCATATCATACTGCTTAACATCTTTATTTGCCAAATCGGAATCGGAACTGATTTCGTTAATTACCATTGCACCTTCGGCATTCTTAAATCCCTTTTCTGCAAGAGCGGAAATAACCTGCTGTGCATTTGTAACATTTGAAATAGGAACATAAGTTATACCGAGTTTTGCTCTGCCTGCCACATATCCGTTTTGTATAAGGCTGTTTGCGGTATTAACGGCTGTGTTGCTCGGAATTGCAAAACCCATACCCTCGTACTCTGTCGAAGCAATCTTAGAAGAATTAATACCGATTACCTGACCGTCCATATTAAACAGAGCGCCGCCGGAGTTACCGGGATTAATGGCGGTATCTGTCTGGATACATTCGTTATTATAACCGATTGATGAAGACACGGGACGGTCAAGTGCAGAGACAATACCTGTTGCTACACTGTTCATAAACTTACTGCCGCCCGGGCATCCGATAGCAACACACTGCTCGCCGACGGAGATATTGTCGCTGTTTGCAAACTTTGCAATTTTAAGACCGGTAGCATTAATGGCAAGCACGCCTATATCTGTCTGACTGTCAACACCTACCATCGTGGCATCGTATTCGGTTCCGTCATTTGTGGTTACCTTAAATGTTGAGCCGTTTGAAATAACATGAGCACAGGTCATAATATATGTCTTACCGTCAGACTCGCTCATAATAACGCTTCGCCCGACAGTGACGGGTCTGATGATGACGAACTGTTATTTCCGTAGCCGTAAAAATAGTTATAAGCACTCTGCTCTGTGTAAACAGAAACGAGAACGCACGAATCCATATTTTCTTCGGCAACGCCTGCTACGGTCAGATTACCGTTGCTGTCCTTCATATCCGCCTTTGAACCATCACTAATGCTTGCGGAAGCATCACTGCTCTGAGAGGTAGAGTTGTCGTTTGAATCGCCCGATTTAATAACACCAGTTGCGGAAAGCGCAATCGCTGCAATAGCAAACACGGCACATACCGCAACAACAATAATAATAATCTTAACCGATTTTTTCATCGGTTTTTTGGTCTTAACGGGTTTGCCGTTTACATAGGTTGTGCCCGATTTCTGATAAGGCGCATAATACTGCTGTGACTGCTGAGCATAATTAGGAGCAGACGAAGCATTGTTGACCGTATTTTGATACTGTGAACCGCCGGTCGGTCTGTAATAATAACTCTGACTTTGCCCACTCGGCGGAGTCTGCTGTCCCTGTGGAGTCTGCTGTTCCTGCGGAGTCTTAGGCGGCACATAATGATATTCACCCGACGGGCTGAAGTTTGGCTCCGATTGTGAATTATTATTTTCATCAGGAGTCAAATTTTGTTTGTTATTGTCATCCATTAGAATTATCTCCTTTTTTGAGGCAATGCCCCATTAATGTTGCTTTGGCAGAGTAAACACGAACTCAGCCTCCGTTTTGCTGTCGGAGCGGGCAAAAATTCTGCCGCCGTGCATTTCCACCATAGTTTTAACTATATACAGTCCCAAGCCTGCGCCCTTTGCGTCCAAAGAACGGGACTTGTCAACTTTGTAAAACCTTTCAAATATTCTGGACAATTCGGTCGAGTCAATGCCTTCGCCGCTGTTCTTAATCGAGCACTGAACGCTGTCGCCCATATCTGTAATTTGAATATCTATATAACCGTTTTCGTTAGTAAATTTAACGGCGTTGTCAAACAGGTTATAAACCACCTGATAAATCATATCGGGATCTGCCACAACATAATGCGGCTGAACATTATCAAGACCTCTTATCTCTATATTCTTCTTATCAATCTTTTGCTCAAATGTCAAAAGAACGTGAATAACCTGGTCTGTAATATTATACGGCTTTGGTTTCATCTCAAAGTCGCCCGATTCAATCTTGCTCATATTAAGCATAGCAACAACAAGCCTTGAAAGGCGTCGAACCTCGTCGGAAACGATTTTTAGGTAATATTCTTCCTTTTCTTTCGGAATGGTTCCGTCAAGTATTCCGTCGATAAATCCCGCAATGGAGGTCATCGGCGTTTTCAACTCATGCGACACATTGGCGACAAAACTTCTTCTCGAACTTTCGAGTTTATCGAGTGCGTCAGCCATCTCATTAAACGCATATCCCAAGTCGGCAAGCTCATCGTTTGTTTTAATATTAACTCTGTATGAAAAATCACCTACGGCAAACTTCTTAGCCGCAAGGCTCATTTGCTGAAGCGGTGTGACCATTCTCTTAGTCAACTTCCAAATGAGAATGCCGGCAATGATAAGGCATATTAATGTTATTATCACAAACGCTCTGAATATAAGAGAAACAACGTGAGTAGTTCCCGCCGGAGTAATAGCAAAAACCGAGCCAATAATCCGACCGTTATCTTTGAGAGTGTCGTTGTCATAATCGGACACAATGGGCGAGCCGACGATATAATACTTTTCGCCGTTGATAATAGCCCTGCTGACCGATGCGGACGAGCCCTCGTAAACTCTCTGCACCTGCTTATCGCCTACCGACAGCGACTTATGATTATTGCACACAAGAGAGCCGGAGCGAACAGCATTAATTCCCGTCTGCTCCTTACACATAATAACCGTGCCGCCCGAGTCACAAACAAAAACGTCGGCGTCTATGCAGTTTGAAACCATACTCAAATTTTCGCAAATAGTCTCTTTATCGTAAGAATATGTGCTGTTCATATTGTTAACTATCATATTCTGCGAAATATAATTTGCAATCGACTGAGTGTTTTCGCTGAGAAGTGCGGTTTTATCCTTTAAGGAATAGCCGTTTACAATAGTTACAAGTGCCATTCCGAGGACTATAAAGCATACCAAAAAAATGGCAATAAACAGGCAAAAATACTTTGTAAAAATATTCTGCCTTTTTCCTCTTTTTGCAGCTCCTACCATATATTAATCCTTCGTTTCAAACTTATAGCCTACGCCCCATACGGTTTTAAGGCACCATTTGTCGGAAACACCCTCAAGTTTTTCACGAAGTCTCTTTACATGAACATCAACGGTTCTGCTGTCTCCGTAATAATCAAATCCCCATACCTCATCAAGAAGTTGGTCACGGGTATATACTCTGTTCGGATTAGATGCAAAATGATAAATGAGTTCAAGTTCTTTTGGCGGCGTATCAACCGGTACGCCCTTAACTTTCATCTCATAGTTTTGGATATTTATTTCAAGATTATCGTAAATAACCGTTTTTTTCTTATCCTCGGTTGCCTCGGAGTCTCCCTTTGTTCTGCGAAGTACAGCCTTTACCCTGGCCATTACTTCCTTGGTATCAAACGGTTTTACAACATAATCGTCTGCACCCAGTTCAAGACCGAGTACCTTATCAAAGGTTTCGCCTTTAGCGGTAAGCATAATAATCGGTACGCCGGAGGTCTTTCTGATTTCACGGCAAACCTGCCAACCGTCCATCTTCGGCAGCATAATATCGAGAAGTACCAAATCGGGAGTTTTATTCTTAAACATATCCACGGCTTGCTTACCGTCGTTTGCGGTATAAACAACATATCCGTCATTTTCAAGGTAAAGTTTAAGCAACTCGCAAATGTTAAGGTCATCGTCTACAACAAGAATTTTATTAGCCATAATTAAGTTTCCTTTCGTTTGTTTGTTTTTCCTATGTACTCATCATACAATTCGTTTTTGTTCACAATTTGTATTTTGAGTAAACAAAGAATTAAATTTTTGAACAATTAGTTAATACAAATTAATCAAATTTTTACCACTGCATATCACGCTTTTCGCAGCCCTCTACATAATCTATAAACTGCTTTGCACATCTGGGCGACCTGCCGCCTCTTCTCAGAGCCCATGTATCGGCAGCGGCAAGAAGTTTCGGAATGTCCGCTTTAAGTCCTCTGTCAAGAGCAATTTTCTCCACAATATCGAAAAACTGAGCCTTATCGGGATTGATAAATGTAACCGAAAGACCGAATCTGTCGGAAAGGCTGAGTTCCTCCTGAAGAGTATCCGAGCGATTTACATCATTTTCTCTGTCGGAGAAATTTTCTTTAATAAGATGACGACGGTTTGAGGTTGCATAAATAAGAGTGTTATTTTGTCTTCCCGAGAGCGAGCCCTCGAGAGCCGCTTTAAGTTCGCCGAAAGAATCATCGTGATTGTCAAAACTCAAATCATCAATAAAGATAATGAATTTCATCGGACTGTCCGCAATTTTTTCTCTAATCATAGTAAGGTCATTGATGTCTCCCTTTGATATTTCTATCATACGCAGTCCCTTTGACTTATACTCATTAAGAATTGCATGCACGGTTGAACTTTTGCCCGTTCCCCTGTCGCCGTAAAGCAAAACATTATTTGCCGGCAAGCCGTTAATAAACGCTGTGGTGTTGTCCACAACCTTTTGACGCTGAAGTTCGTAATTTTTCAAATCGCCGAGAGTAATCGGGTCAATTGCCGTAATCGGAACAAACGCCTCATTTCGCCATGTAAACGCAACAAATTTTGCAAACATGCCGTAGCCGCTGTTTTTATAAAAATCTTTGAGTTCGTCAAGTTGCTGCGACCAATTTTCTTTAAGAGGAAGCATTGCCCTGCCGTTATTGTTCCACTTAGGCATAGTCGAGAGCACCTCGGCAATATCCTCGTTCTGCTCGGCACGGACAACGTCCTGTGCAGAAATGCCCGCAATAAGTTCCAGTTTTTCCAAATCGGACTTTACTCCGTCAATCACGGATGGGTCAAGTTCGTCGCATTTTCCCGCCGCAGCCGCTTTTGTAAAAACATTATCGTCGGTCAAAATGAGTTTTGACACATAGTGTCTAAATGAATGATGCTCCGACACCAACTTAAAGAATTTGCTCTGCTTAATCAAAACAGTCTCATCATCAATCGAATCAAGAAGTTCATACAGTGCGTTGATTATCTCGTCGTTCTTCAAATCATACACACAAAGAGACTCTATATAGTATCTGATTTTTACCGCTTTATTCAACTTAATCACCTGCTTAACATAGAATGTAATTTATAATTAATTACATAATATACTATTTGTTCACAATTTACAATAGTATCGGCACATAAAAATGATATTTTTTTGCGAAAAATACTTTGATGTATGATGTCTGACAACTGATTGACACGAGTTCTGTTTTGTGCTATTATTATAAAGGAAAGCGAGGTCGGAATATGAACAAAGGAAGACTGTCCGATGTTACGGCGAAAAGAATAAGAAATATGATAGAGGAAAGCCGCTTTAAGGTGGGCGACAAATTGCCTAACGAAAACGATTTTGCAAATGAGCTCGGCATCAGCAGAAGCACGCTGAGAGAAGCAATTAAGGCGTTGACCTCTTTGGGAATACTGGAAATAAGGCGTGGCAAGGGTACGTTCGTTACGGATTCCACGGTTATAGAAAGCGGCGATTTGGGCGAGATTAATTCCGGACTGGGCGACCTATTTGAAATGAGGCTGATGTTTGAGCCGGAATGTGCCTATTATGCGGCTCAGAGAGCCACAGACGAGGAAATCGCCATCATTTGTAAATACGGCGAGGCGGTAGAGAAAAAGATAAAAAGCGGCGAGGACAGAACCTACGAGGAACAAAAATTCCACGAAAGCATAGCAAATGCATCGCACAACGCTTTCGTTCAGCAGTTTATGCCGATTATATTCAACGCCATCAAAAAAGGTGTAATTGTAATGCAAAAGGATAAGATAGTCAGCGACGACAACCTTAATGACGACCGACTGATTATGGATTTTTTGAAGGCACGAAACGCCGACGGCGCAAGAACCGCAATGCGCCTGCACATAATTCATGCAATGGAAGGATTAAAAAATTTAAATTAACTCTTGACATAAGACAACTAACAATATATAATGTCATTAAAAGGTAAAACAAATCAGTTATTTGACAACTTGTCTTACAACTGACGAAGCAGAATTAATTATAATTTTTAGGAGGAACTAAAAATGGCAGAAGCAAAAATCTTCTACGAATCAGATTGTAACCTCAGTGTACTTGACGGCAAGACTGTTGCCATCATCGGCTTTGGTTCACAGGGACACGCACACGCACTCAACCTTCACGAAAGCGGCGTTAATGTAGTTGTAGGTCTTTACGAGGGTTCAAAATCTTGGGCACTCGCAGAGAGCCTCGGACTTAAGGTTATGACAACTGCTGAGGCAGTTAAGGCAGCAGACATCATTATGATTCTTACTCCCGACGAGAAGCAGGCTGCTATCTATAAGAAGGACATCGAGCCTAACCTTACAGAGGGCAAGGCACTTGCATTTGCTCACGGCTTTAACATTCACTTTAAGCAAATCGTACCTCCGTCAAATATTGACGTATTTATGATTGCTCCTAAGGCTCCGGGTCACACCGTAAGATCAGAGTACAAAGAGGGTAAGGGTACTCCTTGTCTTGTTGCTGTATATCAGGACGCATCGGGTCACTGCCTTGATACCGCTCTCGCATACGGTGCAGGCATAGGCGGTGCAAGAGCTGCTCTCCTTGAGACAACCTTTAAGTGCGAAACAGAGACCGACCTCTTCGGTGAGCAGGCTGTACTTTGCGGCGGCGTTACCGCTCTTATGAAGGCAGGTTTTGAAACACTTGTTGAGGCAGGTTACGACCCAAGAAACGCATACTTCGAGTGCATTCACGAGATGAAACTTATTGTAGACCTTATCTACTCGGGCGGTTTCTCAAAGATGAGATATTCTATCTCCAACACTGCCGAGTTCGGTGACTACGAGACAGGTAAGAGACTTGTTACAGACGAGACTAAGAAAGAAATGAAGAAGATTCTTGAGGAAATTCAGGACGGTACATTCGCTTCTAAGTTCATCACAGAGGCTAACAACGGCTGGGCTCACTTCAAGGCTAAGAGAGAAATGGAAGCATCTCACCAGCTCGAGAAAGTCGGCGAAGGCATCAGAGCTATGTATAGCTGGAACGGCGACGACAAGTACGCTGAGAAATAAACTCTATAACAAATTAACATATACGAAAAGGCCACTGAGGAGCAATCCCCAATGGCTTTTTCATTTTAATCTTTGTTTGGACATAAATCCTTGATAATACTTAATTATTATGGTAAAATAAATTTACCACACGAACTGAATATTACAAATATGCGAGTACCATTCTATTTTTAGATAAAAATGCGTACTCTATTAAAAGCATATTCGTGTGTTTGTAATAAGTTTGTGTGGTAGCAACGGAGTTATGCGTTTTTTGTGCGTAGCTTCGGCTACGCACTTTTTATTTTCAAGGAGGAGAAAAAATGAGTAAAAAAACAAAAATAATTATCAGCGCTGCATCTTTTACAACGATTTTGCTAATTATTGTAATCGGACTTATTGTCGGCTACTCGATTCAACGCAACACATTAAACTTAATATACACCAAAGACATAAATATCGAGCTTGATAATCAAACACACACTGTCAGTACATATGACTTTATCGGCAACGACAACAAAGATAAGTTGAACGCACGATTTGATAATGAAAGCACTTCAACAGAAATAATGGCAGACAGCGTTTGTACAGCTGACAAAAGCATAACTGTAAAATATAAGAACGGTGCTTTATGTAAAACGCAAAAAAATGTAAAAATCAATATCATTGATACAACGCCTCCCGAGTTCACCGAAACGATTGACAGTATCACCGTCAACAAGGGCGAAGAAATAGATATAGCCTCAAAATTCAAGGCAACCGATTTAAGCGGAGATGTTGAAATAAAGGCTGAGAACACTGTTGATGTAAATACAGTAGGAACACAGACCGTTAACATATTTGCTACTGATGAAAATGGTAATGTTGCTCAAACAGAAGTAAATGTTATTGTTAATGAGCCTGAAAAGACCAAAACAACAGAGAATAACAATAATACAACTGCTTCAAAATCAAACAATTCGGTAGGTACTTCTCAAAAATCTACATTATCTTCTTCAGAAAAAAGCAACAATACATCAAGCAATGCTTCTTCAAGTTCAAAACAAAATAACAATGGCGGTAGTGCGACAACCACTTCAGGCTGTGCAAATGGTAATCATTCAATGCCGACAGGAAACTGTGGTAAATGGTTTAACAGTAGAAATGAAGCTATAAATTATTACAACAGTGTTTCAGATATGTGGAACAGCAAATATGATGCAGGCGAAATCAGTTATGAAGAGTTGTGTAAAAAATGTCCTTTTGGGTATGAATGTTGGTCTTGTTCAAATTGTGGCAAGTGGACTTTGAACTATAAATATATTTAACAACACTTTAATATAAACCTTGACATTTATAAGTTTACAAGTATAATAATAACTAAAGGTGAAAAAGAAATCGAGAAATCGGTTTCTTTTTTGTGTATAAAATCATTGAGTGTTAATAAAAAAACTCGTAGGTCTGATATAACCTACGAGTTTTATATTTTATGTCAAATTTAGTCTGCTCTGAGTGCCTCAATCGGGCTTAACTGAGCCGCCTTTCGTGCAGGATAAACGCCGAAGACTAAGCCGACGCCCGATGAGAAGAGAAGTGCCAAAAGTATCAGCCAGACGCTAATCTTAGGCTGAATATCTATAATCGCACAGGCTCCGTACGCCCCGGCGAGTCCCAGCGTTACGCCGATTATACCACCGATAAGACAGAGTATAACCGACTCGGTAAGAAACTGCATAGTAATCACTCGTGTCTTGGCTCCAAGAGATTTACGAATACCTATCTCCCTGGTTCGTTCAGTTACGGAAACAAGCATAATATTCATAACACCGATACCGCCGACAAGAAGAGAAATAGCGCCTACACCTGCGATGAAAATAGTAAGAACCTTCATAATAATATCTACGATTTCGATATATGTAGCCATATTTTGAGCAGTATACATACCGTTAGAATAGTTGCCGTGAGCAGCCTTCAGGTAGTTAACGGTTGCGTTACCTACTGCATCATAGTCCGCACCCTCTTTAGCGATTACGAAAACACTGGAGAGATTTGCACTTGCGCCTGTTATCTGAGTAAGGGTTGTGCATGGCATAAACAGAGCAATTACAGGTTTATCAGAGCCGTTTTGGAACATCTGACCGATATTGCCTCCGCCGCCGAGTGAACTGGTAAGCGAGTCAATGTTAGCAACACCGCAAACCTTAATCTTCATCGACTTACCCGATGAAGTAACGGTAATGCTCTCGCCCGTTGCGTCCTCATAGCCGAAAACATTCTTTGCCGACTCAATACCCATAACGGCATACGGCGCATTTGCGGCATATTCCTCATCTGTGAAGAATCTTCCGTATTCGCAGGTATTAGTCATAGCAAACTGAACATCACTGTTTACACCGACCATCATTACGGTAGCCTCGGTAGCGGTCTTATCAATAGTAGCGTTACCGAAACCCATAAGCATTGGTGAACAACGCTCAACGCCGCTGACCTTCGTTTTAATATTATCGACATCCTCGAGAGTGATATAGTCGCTGTCGGTTGCCTGGGTTGTATCGCAGGACACCAACACGGCATTTGAACCCATATCCTCGATAAGACCGACAATATAGTCCCTTACGCCCGTACCTGCACCGACTATCATAATAACCGAAGTAATACCGATAATAATACCGAGCATAGTAAGCACAGAACGCATCCAATTTGCTTTTATACACTTTATAGCGATTTTTAAGCTTTCTGTTATATTCACCTATATTACCTCTTATTTAACTTTATCAACTACCTTAACCTTAAAGGTGTCTTCCTTATAATCGGACTGAGGAGTAGCGACAATCTTCTGTCCCTGTGAGAGTCCCGATGTAATCTCATACGAGGTATCGGAGGTTGCACCGGTTTTTATAGCGGTCTTTGTAACCGTCTGAGTATCCTCATCATAAAGATATACATATGTGCCCTCTTTTTCGAGAACGATAGACTCAATAGGTACGCACGGAACATTATCATATGTACCGGTTACAATCTCAACATCTGCATT
>OIZH01000072.1_pt1 | contig 21044 bp, 32 predicted proteins | sample 1588511 | NCBI WGS metagenome assembly OIZH01 (sample SAMN03283237) | human gut metagenome | biome: human-associated habitat; material: feces | host: Homo sapiens | place: Peru | collected 2012
CTTATTTTGGCTCAGTCCCCTCAACCGGCCTTATCCACCAGTCGTTGAGCGTCCGCCCGACCAGTATCCGCCCCCGCTTCCTGAGCTCCGAGAGCGACCGGAGGAGTGTGTCCTCGGGGATACCCTCGGAATATGCCCAGCGCCTCAGGCCGAGCAGGGTCGTGTGGCGGGGTATGACGTTCGCCCCTCTCCGCTCCTCCGTCCCGCGGAGGATCTCGGAATACACCCTCCCCTCCATCAGCCCATCTCGAAGTAGGGATCCTTGTTGCGCCGCTCATCATCGGAGGTCGCCGGGAGGTCGCCGCCGTCCGGGAATATCGTCGCCAGAGCGTCCTGCGCCACCTCCTCGAACCCGGAGTAGGTGGCGTTCGGCCTCAGCAGAACGGAGTCCCCGGCGTGGCCGCCCTCGCGGTTCTTGCCTATCGCCATCTTGATGAGCCGCGCGCCGTCATAGGACATCCTCGGGGAGAGGAACACCACCCTGTCGGAGTCCTGCTCGATGGAGCCGGATCCCCTCAGATCCTGCAATTCCGGGTCCCTGTCGTTCCTCACGTTGTCCCTGTTGAGCTGGGCGTTGATGACTATCGGGATGTCGAGCGACTTGGCCAGCAGCTTTAGCCGCCTCGTCAGCGCGGAGATCCGCCGCTCCTCGGTGTCGCTCCTGCCCCCCGGCACGGAGACGAGCTGGAGGTAGTCGATGTAGGCCGCGGAGCACCTGCCCTGCTGGCGGCTCACAGTGATGTCGGAGACGATCTCGTCGAGACCGAACGTCCTGTCCTCGATGTAGAGGCCCCACCGCTCCAGCCGCTCCCTCGCCTCCCTCCACGCGCCGCCCCAGTCGGCGTTCCCGCTCAGCTTGTCACCCGGCCTCAGGCCGCCGAGGGCGTACATCGCCCTCTCGGCCAGCTCCCCGTGGCTCATCTCAAGGCTCCAGACCTTGACCGGGATGCCCTGTGAGGCCTGGCGCATCATCATGGCCAGCATCACCGCCGTCTTGCCTATGCCCGGCCTCGCCGCGAACGTCACGAGGTTGCCGCCCTTGAAGCCGCCGAGGAACCTCTCGTCGAGGAACGGGAAGCCCGTGGGCACGGCGGTCAGCCCGCCCCTCAGCCTCGTCTCCCTCGTCCGCCTGATGGATTCACCCAGCTCGTCCACGGCCTCGGCCAGCCTCCTCTCCGAGGCCGCGCCGCACGCCGACTCCAGCGTCTCGCAGAACGCCCTCGCCTCGGACATCACGCCCTCCGGCATCATCGACACCTCGGAGGCGGAGCGCATCAGGCGGTCGCCGAAGTTCCACGCCGTCCGCGCCACCCACATCTGGCGGAGGAGCCTCGCGTGGTTCAGCGTCTCCACGATGCCGCCGCAGCCCCCGGTGTAGGCGGCGAGGAGCCTCAGCGCGTCGGAGTCCGCCACGGACTTCATCACCGACGCGTCCACGGCCTCCCGGGCGTCCCATCTCGCGCAGATTACGTTGAAGGCGTCCCTCAGATGCCTGTTAGTGAACATATCTGGGCGGGCGACCCTGCGGGCCTCATCTATGACCTCGGGGCTCGCCAGCACGTCCCAGACCAGGAGGCTCTCCACCCTCTCGTCGGAGAGCCTCGGAAAGTTGTCACCTGCCCCAGCCATTCCTGTCCCTCCTCTCCCATGTGACCACGGCCAGCCTCCAGTCCTTCATCCTCCTGCCGCTGCTCAGCCGCCAGTCGTTGTTCTCGTAGTGGGCGAAGAACGCCACCGGATCAATCGGCGACCGCCTCACCTTCTCGATGTACTCCCTGACCTCGGCGAGGGTCGGCGGGACGAACGGCGCGGCGCAGGACTTTTGCCCTTTTTTCTTTCCTTGGCTTTGAGGGGCACCGTCTCCGACGGATGCCTGTTTCTCGGTGTCGAAGAGTGTCGCTTCGTCCTGTCCCTCTTTCTCTGTGGCGGGGGAGGTGGAGCCAGCGGCTCCTTCGCGCGTATGCGCGATCCCCCCCTCTCCTTGTAGTATGTTATTACTTGTAGTCTGTATATTACTTGTAGTCTGTATATATTCACTTACCCGTTTTCGGTCAAGTCCGTTTTCGGACTTGTCCGTTTTCGGTGAAGTCGGCTCTCCGTCAAGTCCGTTCCCTGCGAGGTCGGTTCGTCCTGCCCTTGTCCTGTCATCGACAGGCTCGGAGTAGAACTCGTAGTCCCAGCCGTTGAACTTACCGTTCTCCTGCTTGACGGGAACACGCCTGACGAAGCCCCTGGACTCCAGCTCGACGATGATCTTGCGGAGCCTCTTGGGGCTTATGTCCAGCTTCGTGGCCAGCCCCCTGATGTTGAGATTCCAAGTGTCGCCCAGCCTGATGACCTTGCAGTAAACGCCTATCGTCAGGCAGTCGTTCTCCTCTATGAGCGAGGAGTGGATTCTCTCAAAGTTGTTCGATGGTTTTATAACCCTTATGTTTCCTGACTGTTCCATTATTTTCCGTGATATAGATTGTGACATTCATCGCACAGGCATATAAGATCCTCTGTGTGATAGACCTCCGTTCCGTGATGCTCGTAGTTCCTGTGGTGGACGTTAAGCATACCAGATTTGCCGCATATCTGACATTTGAATTTCGCCTTATATTTGACGTAAGCGGCAACTATTTTCCAGTAAGGAGTGTTCAGGAAGTCACGATATTTCATCGACTTAATAAATGCCTCTACTGTGCGGCCATTGATGCCGAAGCGGCGGAGGTCATAGATCATTCTTCCGTTACATTCTCCACACTGGGCATACGGATTCAGGTAAACCCGTATGAACTCCTCGGTGTTTTCCTTCCTGATCTCTTCATCCCTTATTTCCCTCTCTTTGGCTTCCTTCTGCTTGATTTCATTTTGGATTTGCTCGCAATTCGCGCAGAGTCTGCCTTGTCCTTTCCTCATTCTTTGAAAATGTTCCAAAAGTTTGGTTTTGGTCATCTTTACCGTGAGAAGAGAACCGCATTGCTGACATTCGATCTCCACTTTCCATTCGAGGTGTCTGCCATCCTCTCCTTTGCCTCCGCGAAACATTCGCATCGAGACGGAGGGAGAATACGGGGCGATTAACCTCTGGATTTGAGGAGTCAACGTCTCTCCCGGGGTGATTAGATAAGGGTCGCCAGAAAGGAATGCGACCATCTGGTCTACGTCAATCATTGTCTTGGTCAGTTTTCAAAGTGTCGTCAACCCCGTAGGCGTAGTCCTCCAGCATTTTCGGGTCGTAGTCGTTGTCGCTGCTCTCGCATATCGCGACGATGAGGAGGCGGGCTATCGCCCGGAGCTCCTCCGCTATCCTTCTGTTGTAGTCCATAACTACTCCGCGTCTATGAGAAGGGAGCAGTACAGCGTTCCGTCGTGCGACGCCACGGCCAACGCCTTGGCCTTCACGAGCCTCCACACAATGTCGAGGACGTGTTCCCATCCCCAATACGGGAAGTCCGGCCCCTCACTCTTCTCGGAGAGCCTGACGAACTGCCGCCCGTCCCTCTCCAGCAGCAACTCGGACAGCAGTTCGGAGTCCTTGCCTATGTTGCCTAATATTCTGATTTCGTCGATGAGGATGGCCTCCTCGACCCCGTACCTCTTGGTGATTTCGCCGTTGAATTGTGTTATCATTTTTGAAAGTTTTTAGAAATTACCCAATATCCTGTCGAACTCATCCCTTGTGATGTACCCGTCAAGGACGCGGATGACGACATCCTTGACCCTCTCGTAGAGATCCCTGAACTCCGAATCGTCCATCTTGTCGAACGCCACGGACTTCGGGATCTCCAGCCACTCTCCCCTTGTAGGGGAGAAGAAGGGCTCGTACCATCCGGCGGCCACCTCGACGTATTTCCTGAACGCCTCGCGGCTTCTGAATCCCGCCTGAGTCCCCTCGGGCAGACACGCCCAGGCGGCGGCTATCAGGGCGAAATAGAGGCGGTGGAGGCGGATGTTCCTCGCGGGTCTGATCTCCGCCTCGTAGGCCTCGCCGAGTTTCAGCCTTCTCCTCTCCTCCCAGCCCTCCTCGTACATGGGCACGAGCCCCGAGGCTGTGTTCAAGAGCGTCAGTTTCATCGCCTAAAAGGGCAGATCCCCGTCTGCCGGGGCGGGGGCATAGTCTTGCTGCTGCGCGTAGCCCTGCTGAGGGTAAGGCTGCGGGGCGGCCTGTTGCTGCTGGAATTGCTGAGGCTGTGGCGGCTGCTGAACCGGAGCCTGAGGCATAGGCATCGGGGCCTGCCTCTGAGGCTGCGGCTGCTGCGCGTAGCCCTGCTGAGGGTAAGGCTGCGGGGCGGCCTGTTGCTGCTGCCCCTGAGGGGCCGACCCCAGAAGCTGGAGAGACTGGCAGAGAACCTCCGTGACGTATCTTTCGGAGCCGTCCTGAGCCTGATACTTGCGCGTCCTGAGCTTGCCCTCCACGTATATCTGGGAGCCCTTCCTGACGTACTTCTCGGCCACATCCACGCTCTTGCCGTTGATGACTACGTTGAACCATTCGGTCTGCTGCTGACGCTGGCCGTTCCTGTCCGTGTACTTCTCCGTGGCGGCGAGGGTGAGCTTGGCCATCCTGCTGCCGTCCTGGAACGCGACAACCTCGGGGTCCTTGCCCGCGTTGCCGATTATCATTACCTTGTTGAGTGACATATCGCTTATTTGTTTTTGATTATCAGACTTGCCTTGACCCTTGATGTCTTGGCGTACTTGGCGTAAAGGTCGGGGTCCTCCTCCTTCAACCTCTTGGAGTCCACCCTCTCGGTGTCGTAGGCTGCCTTCAGCTTTATCGTGCATCCGTTCGCCTCAAGCTCCGGTATGTGGTTCGCCTCCATATAGGCGGCGACCTTCTCGCAGTAGGCGGCGCGGACGCATTCCAGCTCCTTTATCGTGTTTTTGAGCTCGTCTATGCGGAGCGAGTAGGAGATAAGGCTGTCCGTCTCGTCCGGTGTGAGGATCCCCGTCACGTCCGGTGTGTCCTGCGGGGACAGCCTGACGCCGTCCCTCTCGCATCTGAGCAGCTCCGCGACCCTCTCGGGCGGCACGGGGGCGACCTGGACAATCTTTGCCCTGCCGTCCCTCACGTGGATGCCGTAGAGGCTCCTGACCCTGATTCCGGGGTTCTGCGCCTCGAAGAGGGCCTTGTAGATGGACAGCTGCCACGCCACCGCTTCGGTGTGCAGCTCGCTGGTCGTCTTGACATCCCCGAGGTCAACGGTGGACTCGTCCACGTATATGACCTTGTCGATGGATGAGGCTATCATCTCGTTGTCGGACACCAGATACTCGCTTGCGATGACGTTCAGTTTGAGCCTTCGGTACGCCTTCAGCTCCGGGGTGTCCGTGACGGGCTTCCCGCCGTCGTAGTCCTCCAGAAGGTGATGCACCGCCGTGCCCCTCTCGGCAGCCCTCCTCAGAACCTCGGGGTCTATGCCGGAGTAGTCGGGGGAGAGGCCGTGTTCCCTCATAAGCGTGGTCACGCCTTTCAGAAGGCGCATACCCCCGTCTTCCTCGAAGAGGAGGTATCTGTGCGTCAGCTCGTCAAAGCGGACGCGCGTGTTCTTCGTCAGCTCCATATTCTATCCTCTTGGCTTGTTCTGCGGCGAGTCCATCACGGCCTTGACGAACCTCGCGTCCTGACCGAACACAGCCTGGTACTTGTTCCATAAGGCCGTCAGCTCATCGGGGGACTTGGCCGCGTTGACCTCGGCAATCGCCTGCTCGACCTTCACGGGTTCGGCTTTCTGCTGCCTGTTGTCCATCGTGTCCGCGTCCTTCGTGTCGTCTATGCAGAAGAGCCCGTTAAGGGCGTACTTCCTCGCGTAGGAGGAGGACATCCCCGTGACCTGTGACGGGTCCATTCCCTTCTTGTCGTCCGGCTCCCGGGCGAAGGCGGTGTTGGACACGGTGTCCTTGCCGTCCGTCACCGTGGCCGTGGCCCTCACGTAGAACCGCGCCCCTATCAGGACTATCTCATCGGTTATCGTCAGCAGCAGCCCGCGCGCCGTGAGGAGCGGCTTGACCGCCTCCACGATGTCCTCGCAGGAGCGGTAGGCGTACTTGCCGAAGCTGTTGTACTGCCCCTTCGGGGCCTTGAGCGCGCCCTGCACCTCGCAGAGCGACTCCGTCAATGTCTTCTTAGTCTCCATATCGTTGTGCCATCATCATTTCGTGATACTCGTCCTCCCACGCGGACTCCGCGCTCTCCCAGAGGTCGTGCGCCTCGTTGTACTCCTCCTCGGTGTCGAACTCGCTCTCCAGCGGTTCCGGGAAGTGGTGGAAACGGTCTCTCATACCTCTTCCTCCTCCCATTCCGGGTGGGCAAGGCCCATGACCTTGTAGGCGATGTAAAGCAGCGCGCCCCCGCTTATCTTCACGGCCGCGAATGTCGCGGCGTTGGCTCCGGGCGTGTCGCCGACCAGCATGACCAGGCCGCACAGGGCGACCAGCCCGGCAACGGCGTTTATCATCATGTTCTTCATATTCTCCTTTTTTTATGAGGCCTACCAGAAGACCTCGATGATCATCTTCATTCTTGAAAGCACGGTGTCGAGCCTCTTGTACAGGGAGGCCAGCACGTCGTCGCGCTTGGCCATCGTCTCCCTCGCCCTCTCGCCCTTGACCTTGCCCTCGAGGTTCCATATCTGCCTCTTGATTATGGCGTAGTCGCAGGAGAGGACCTCCATCTCCTCGTTGGCCGCGTCCTCGTCGCGGATCTCGTCGTAGCCGTCGAGCCTGTAGCCCGTGAACCTGCCGTCCTCCGTGCGGAGCCTCCAGCAGCCGCCCTCAAGGGACATCGACGCGAGCGCGCCGTCCTTACGGCGGTAAAGCCTCTTGTTCTCGTTCATATCCATCTGTTTTTTTTTGATTGTCAGTAAAAAAAAGGGGGAGGCGGAAACGTAATCAAAGCCTCCCCGGCAAAAGTAGTAAGGTATTTGAACCGTGGAGGGGAGCGTCACCGCCGCCCTGTCTCTCTGTCAGCATCCTATCACCCTGTCCATCTCGGACTTGAGGTAACCCCGACGGCCTCCGCGTATCACCTTATGGAGGAAGCCCTTGGACACGTAGTTTTCCAGTGTCCTGACCGTCTTGCCCATGTACTCCGCCGCCTCGGACGGGGTGTAGAGGACGTCCTTCGCGGAGTCCCTCATCCGCTCCTCGGCGAGGTCGTTGGCGCGCCTCAGCTCCGAGGCGATGTCCTCAAGTATCGAGGCCAGATCTCTTCTCCCGCTCATATTCCTCTCTTGTGACCGGTTTGACGTTGATGACCCTCTGCGGCCAGCTGATTTTCAGCTTGTAGCAGACGGGGCCGTCGCCCCTCATGTTCTCCCTGTAGGCGGTCTGCCTGAACGAGTCGAGCGACCTCCCGTCGGGGAAGGCCAGCAGCGCGTCCCTTCCGGCCTCCATCGACCGGAGCAGCTCCGTGTACCTCCTCGCCTCCACGAGTGCGGGGAAGTCCCTCTCGCTGAATTTCCTTTGCTCCATATCTTTCCTTGATTTTGGTTCCTGATGAGCGCGCGGGGAGGGTTGTGACATTCATGGAATGTCTATAAAACAAGTTCTCTGCGATGACTATGAAGAAAGTCCCTCCCCCGCGTCTCCCCGCCGCATCCCTGCGGTCGGTCTCTGTCCTCCACGTTCTCCCCGGCGGCTTGGAACGCCCGTTGGCCGTGTTACAGTCCTGGATTCTCTTCTCGCATTCGTGGTATTTTCACGGATGCGCGGCCAGGTCCCGCTTCCCTCTCGTAAGCCTCCTTCCGGAGGCATCCATCCCTATACGACGGAGGGCGCGCCGGGTTTATACGTGAGACTGGCGGACTCATCCGCCGTCCGGGGGCTTTTCCGTGGAATCTCGAACCCGGATTCCATCACCCCACCCCACACGGAGGCCTGAGAATAGGCCGTCAGGCTCGGCCTCGGAAATCGCTTGTTTGTTCCAAACCTTTTGCGTATCTTTGGAGCGTCGCTTTGATACCCCTTGTAAGGGTCGCTCCGTAGTGATTACGGGGAAGGCGGTTTTGTTTTCAACTTCCGAGGACAAAGGTAGAGTAAAATTCTAAGAATAGCAATATTCCTCTTAGAATTTTATCAAAATTTAGAGTAGGTAAACCGTAAAGATTTGAAATTATGTCAATTAAGGATAGAATAGATGCCATAATTGAGGTCAAGGGGCTCACGAGGGCTTCTTTTGAGAGGAAGTGCGGCTTGTCTAACGGCTTCATTAACAACATTGTAAAGGGAATTGGAGAGGATAAGATTGCGGCTATTCTTAGAGTATTTCCCGATGTTGATAAAGTTTGGCTGCTGACAGGCGAGGGAAATATGCTAATATCGCAAGGAGCAAATATCCCAACAGTTGGAGGCAATATGACCACAATAGGAAATGTGAGCGGAATGACAGGCTCTCCTGTCACCGTTCACGGAGGGGGCGATGCCGACTTTATGGCAAAGATGATTACATCCTTGCAGGAACAGAATCGAGTGCTTGCGGAGCAAAACAAGATGTTGTGCAAGCAAATAGAGACCCTCACGGGGATAATAACGAACCTCACGGCCAAAGGCTGACCGGGGGAGAGAAAATAACGCTAAAACTGATTATCATGCCTAACAATGACGACGACGGCGACGGCCCTACGGGGATGACGGCCAACGAGAGCAAACTCACGGAGATGATGAACGTGTTCATGGAGAGATGGGGCGACGCGTCCCGGAAATTACAGGAGGCCAGCGAGGATAGGCTGGCGAGAGTCAACGAGATGGCCGCCGCCCTGTGTCTGGCGGTGGAGCGCACGTCCCACACGGCGGACGCGCAGGGCGACCTCTGCCGCCTGAGCCTTGAGGCGATGACGGGGCGCGTCATGTCGATAAAGGCGGACAGGGACAGGACGAGGGAGCAGCTGACCGTCTGCCAGAGGATGCTCGCGGAGAGCCAGATGGAGGTGCGGCGGCTCACGGACATAGCCGAGAGCCAGCAGAGGACGATAGACAACGCCATGAGGGAGCTGGCCCGAAACGGCGGAGGGAACACGACCAACATCGGGGACGTGAGCGGACACAAGAACTGAAAATCGGCCACGGGCGGTGTTCCGCGCTATTTTGCCGACATCGGCAAAATAGCAAAGGCCGGAGTCCGGGCCTTGGAAATGACCGCGGGATTGGCTATCTTGCGGAGGAAACGGGAATGAAAAGATATATGATATGGGAGGATCGATAACGACATACCTGCTGGAGAACGCTCCGTGGCTCGCCGCGCTGTTTGTCGCGGTCGTGGCCACCGCCTTTGCGGTCTGGATGGTTTGCCGGTGGTACTCCAGGCAGGAGGTGATAAACAGTAAGGTGAAGGCCCTTCCTTGCGAGGAACACGAGGCGAGCCTCGCCGGAAAGGCGGACAAGCCGTCATGCGCCGAGCAGGAGACAAGGCTTAACGAGAGGATAGAGTCGCTGCCGTGCGCGGCGCACGAGTCCAAGCTTGCGGAGAAGGCAGACAAGGCGGACCTCGACAGACGCGACGCGAAGATGAGCGAGAGGATAGACAGGCTCCCGTGCGAGCAGCACGGGAAGGACATAGGAGGGCTACTGTCTTTCGAGAGATCCTTTATGGCCATGTCCGAGCGCTTCGACGAGGTATGCAAGTGGCTCATGAAGTTCGACGGAAGCACGATCGACACGATCGCCCCGAAGCACAGCCCGAGACGGATGAACAGGGCGGGGCTGGAGATATTCGAGGAGACGGGGGCGAGGAAGGCGTTGGAGGACAACCTGCCTGCCCTCTTGTCAGAGATGGAGAAGAAATCCCCCGAGACCGCGTATGACGTGGAGGATCGCGCCTTCGAGGTGCTTGTGTCGAACATCCACAGGCCTATGTTCGTCCCGGTAAAGAACTACCTGTATTCGTGCCCGAGCCGCGTGAGGAAGACCGGAGATGACGGCAAGGCGGTGGAGGTGGACTTGACCATGGGACTTCTTATAAGGCTCATGAGCATCGGCCTCCGGGACGCGTATCTGGAGCGGCACCCCGAACTCGCCGAAATTGCGGAGAACAAGTAACATTATCAAAATAAACGTATGAGAAAGATTCTTGCACTCGCGGCCTTGGCCGCGTTGGCGTGTTCCTGCGCCACATCGTTCCAACAGATAGCGACCGTCTCCGACAGTCGCGGCGACATACCGGATGACGGGATCCACCGCGTGGAGTCCGGGGGCGTGGAGGTGTCGTTCGACTTCTGGTCCTCGTTCGGCAGGGCGGACATCGTGATAGACAACAAGACCGGGGAGGATGTGGCCGTTGACCTGTCAAGGACGTTCCTCGTGGCCAACGGGCTCACGGAGGACTACCGGGCGGAGTCCACGTCAGCCGACAATCTCATCTGGGTGCCGGCCGGATGCAGGCGCGCTCTGCGCGGTCCCGAACTTATGGAGTCGCCTTACCGCAAATGCGGCTACGCCCGCAACCCCTCTTACAGGAAGGGCGGGGACTTGAACTTCGACCAGAAGGACAGCCCGCTCGTGTTCTCGGTGCGCGTCAGGCTCACGGACGGCGGCGAGCTCGCCAGATCGGTGCAGGGGGACTTCTACCTCAGCTCTCTGTTCAACGCCCCTGTGTCATTTACCAGAGAGAGCGTGACGGTCAAGGATCCTTGCAACAAAAGGGCGGATCCGGTCACGGTCAAGGTCGGCAAGTTCGCCGCCCCGTACCGCTTCTATGTGCCTTATACCGTCACCTCGCGATACGACAGCGACAGATAACAAACTAATATTAAACAAGTGAAGAAACATCTATTCTATTGCATATCAACATTGTTGTTATGCAGCCTTGCGTTTACGGCGGCATCGTGCGGCAAAGAAGACGCGGAGTCTCAGACATTCTCCGCCCTCTTCGCGGAGACCGACCATTTCATTGACATGCTCGATACTGTCTATGAGAGGTATGACGCTTTCGGCAAGAAAGCCACCGACACCCGCGACGGAAAGTTTACCGTCACGCCTATAGGGCGTCTTATAATTGTCAAAAAGAAGGCGTCAGCCTCCGAGATAACGTACACACAGATTCAGACGGCTCTTGAAGACCGTTACAGGAACAAGCCCAAGGTGAACGACGTGTTCCTCAACAATGGCGGCACTGTAACTATTGATTGCCGGAAATAGTGTAGCCCGTCACTTGAAGAACGGGTTGTCGGCCAGCATCCGGGCGTTCTCCTCCTTGGTGACGCGGATGTACTTCCGGAAGTTCTCCTCGGTCGTGTGGCCGGTCAGCATCATGCACTGGCGCGTCGGGACACCTGACAGGTAGAGCAGGGTCGCCCCGGTGCGCCTCGCCGTGTGCGCCGACACCATCTCCCACTTCATCCGCCCCGTGACCTCGGTGCGCCCGCCCCTCTTGGACACCACCTCCACGCGCCCGTCCATCCCAAGCCCCCGGCATATCTCCTTGATCCTCCGGTTGAGCTCCTGCTGCGCCATTTTCGGGGCCGCGCCCCCGTGCCTCGCCAGCACCTCCGACACCCTCGGGGACACGGGCAGCAGCACGCGCCCGCCCGTCTTCGGCTGCACGAACTCCAGCACCCCGTCGCGGATGTTGTCCTCCGTCAGGACGGAGTAGTTCTGGAACCTCGCCGCCGTGTACACGCCCAGAATAAAGAGGTCCCGCGCGTCGGCGTCCCTGCCCTCCAGTCGCGCCTCCCACAGCGCGTCAACCTCGGCCTTGGTAAGATACACCGTGTCCGCCGTGCGCCACCTCGTCTTCAATTCCCTGTACCCCTGGCACCTCGTCGCCCCGCAGTCGAAGGCCGCCTTCATCCCCGTGCGGAGCCGCGCGACCACGCTCGCCTTGTAGTTCTCGGAGCACCCGGCCTCGTCGAGCCGCCGGGACAGCCGCCACGCCCACGGCCCGTCCACGTCCTCCCACCTGCCGCCGTCGCGCTCCATCAGCGACCGCGCCTTCTCCACCGCCAGCCGCCTGTACCTCATCGACGCGCACGGGGTCCGCGCCCACCTGTCGAGCCAGTCCCACATCCCCGGGGCGTCAGCCTCCTCCGGCCCCCCCAGCACCTCGGCGATGGCCGCCCTCACGTCGGAGTCCGTGGAGAGCGCGTCAAGCCTCTCCTCGAAGCCCGCCCTTATCTCGTTCAGCCGCCTGTCCGCCGTCAGGTCGCCCGACATCTGCCGCCGGGCGTTCCACCTCGCCGTCCGGACGCTCAGGCCCGTCGATTTCCTGTAAACCTTCCCCCTGTGGGTGATGACCAGCCGCACGGGGGATATGTCCGCCGCCGGCCTCGCCAGATTGAAATTGATGTTCACGGTTCAAAACTTTTTTGAAATACTCACTTTTGTTCCCGAAATATACGAAAACTTGCCACGATTCTTGCCACACGCGTGGCAAAAAAAGTGGCAAGGAATGCGAAAAAACGGGCATTTACTCGAAAATTTGAGAAAATGACCCGTTTTTCAAACGCTTCTGAATCAAGCAACTGACTGATTTTCAGTACTTTGATTCTTGATATTACAGAGCCACTCATCAGGCTCACAAGGTATCTGATATTCAAATAGTTGAATATTCGAGTGGCAAGGATTTGGGCAAGAAATGGCAAAATCGAGCCCCCGCAGGCACATCTTACCAGCCGCCACCTCGTTCAACCACCGCCCGCCGCCAGGTCGTTCGCCCTGCCTTGGCCGTTCAGCCGGAAGGCCAGCCGTCACCTCGTTCGGGTCGTTCAGGTCGTTCGGCCTAATCACGGAAATAGGCCAGCTGCCGCGCCGTCAGCTCAGGCTCTGAATCGACGATATATTTCAGGGTCTGCTTTATGCCGTGGTGCCCCGCCATCTTGGCTATGTCGAAGACGGACACCCCCAGCTTCGCCATATTCGTGCAGAAGGTCACGCGGGCGGTGTGCATCGTCACGAACTGCCACTTCTCGCCCTCCTTGGTCACGCCGCCGCGCGTCACTGTTACCAGGTCGTTCAGCCCGGCCCTTGCCGCCACGGCCTTGATCGACCGGTTCAGGGTCGTTCGACTGAGGCCCCGCGCCTCCTCCGCCCTCGCCTGGAGCCATTCGATGTGCTCCCTGACAGCCGGGCGCAGCGGCACAGTCGCCGCCGTGCCGGTCTTCTTCGACACGTATGTGAGCGCGTCGCCCTTGATATTTGACAGCCTGACCATCAGGATGTCCGAAAGTCTCATCCCCGTGTATGCCCCGACGATGAAGACCCGCCGGGCTATCTCCGTGTCAAGCGTCCGCACCCTGACCGCCTCCACGGCGTCCAGCTCCTTCCGCGTCAGGGCTATCTTTACCGTGTCGTCAGGCCGGACGCGCTTCCACAGCTCTTTCATAGCCTCCTGACTGATCGGGACGTTTACGCCATCCTCGTCACGGTAGCGCGTTATGATTGCGCGGATCTGCGTCAGGTAGCCCCGCGCGGTGCTCGCGCATACATCTCGTTCAGCCGCCTCCCGGAAGTCGTTCAGCCGCGCCCTCGTCAGGTCGGACCAGTCCGATATGTGGACCTCGTCCATATATCGGAGGACGCCCGCCGCCTTGGTGCCCGCGTGCCTCCGCACGCATTCAAACAGATTGTACATATAGTTGCCCGTCTGGCCGATGGCGCAGCCTGTTAAATTGTTAGTCGTTATCGTTCGGGTCGTTCGGCCTCCCGTCAGGCCGTTCGTGCCTGTGCCTTATGCTCCAGATCCCGGCGGCGATGCCGAAGACCCCGTAAAGACCCATAAGGGCTACCAATATGTCGGCTATCCACATAGTATTACGGCTATTTGGTAGGCGGTAACGTCGCCGTCGTGGTAGGACATAGGCCGAAGGTCGATGACCTCCACGAACTCGCCGCGCCGGGTTATAACGCCCTGCTCATCGTCCGCGTCGGCTATCTCCTCGATAGCCCTGCTGATCTTGCCGGACCAGGCCGCCAAACCCTCCGCGTCAAGCTCTCCGCGCTGGAGGGCATCTGCCAGGGCGACGCGCTCGCCGTCCCAGTACTCGCGGGCGGATTGCTCGCCGCCGGCCCAGATCTCCTCGTCATCGCTCTCCGGCGTGCGTGTGTACGGCTCGAAGGCTCGCCCGTCGCGTGTCCAGAGCTGCTGCCCGTCGCGGCGGCGGAGGCTGATGATCTCGCCGCCCAAGTCCTTGGCGGCCATTGCGGCCTCGCCCCAGTCCTCGAAGCCCGTTAATGCCCATTTGAGGCCCTCAGGGTAGCCGGAGCGGCTGGATGTAGTCTCGATGATCTCGAAGCCGTTGCCGGTCTCGAAAAGATAGTTGTCGAATTTTTCGTAAGCATTCATAACCTTTCCGCCCTTGTTCACCCGGCGCGGAACCGGGCTTTAAATTAAACATGAGAATCTGAGCCCCGGCGGCGTGTCGCCCGCCGTTCCCGTCCTCCGACCGGGGCTGTGGGGCTGAATCAGTCGTTCTCCTCCTCGATGTAGAAATGAAGCGTTCCCGTTATCCTCGCCTCGGGGTTGTTCGAGATCACCGTGAAGTCGGTGTCCGTCCCCTCGATCCGTGTGCGCCCGTCGGGGCCGTCGTTCACGAAGTCCCGGTAATATCCCCGGACGACCTTCTCGGCCTCCTCCCTCGTCTCGTGCCTTGAATCAACAAAAACCTCGTGGTTGTACGTCTTTTTGACGTTCTGCCCGTCCATCTCAAATTTGACCGTAAACATAATGATGATGTTTTTTTTATGAATAATAATGAATTTTTCGATGATCCACAAGGACGGGCGGCCTACGCGTCCCGCCAGTATGTCCAGCAGTGGAGACGATCCGCCCCGTAGCGTTTCCACCAGGCCGCCAGCCGCTTCTCAAAGGCCGCCCGTACCTCCTTGCAGGTCTCCGCCAGCTTGCGGCGGGTCTCCGCGTCCATCGGCGCGCTCTCCGTGCCCTTCCAGAGGTTCTCCGGCCTGTCCGTCCATCGCCAGTTGTTCAGGCCGCTGTACGCCCTGTAAATGGTAAGTGATTCGGCATTCTCAGCCAGATCGGGCGCGCGGAAATCATTCTCGAACGCCTCCATATTCTCGCGGCGGAAATACTCCCAGGTCTTGCAGACCTTCCACCAGGCTTCTGCCTCGTCCTCCGGCTCGTCAGGGTGGCAGAAATCGGTCTTTATCTCCTGCTTTCCGAAGATGAAGAGACGGCCCCCGGCATCGACCACCGCCGCCACGTCCTTCGCCGCCGGGTAATCTATATTGTTAGCCTTCAATATAGCCTCGATCTCGGTCTTTGTCTGCCTCGCCCTCGGCTCCTCCGGCTCCTTATAGCCCCAGATCTCCCCGTCTATTGAAGACTCGGTGATCATCCAGCTTGGCACGTTCTGCCAGTCCTGGAACATCAATTCAGGCTCCTCCTCGTCCTTGTGCAACTCGTTACAGGCTTTAATGAAATCCGCCTTGTCCTTGTAGTCGTTCAGCCTCATCCACTTCCCGGCAAGGCTGCCGGCGTTATACTTGGCGTATGTGCCTACGTACACGGCGGCCCCCTCCGGGGCTTTGCCGGGTTGTTCTCCGGCCTTGCCGCCGTCCGTTCCGTCCAGGCCGTTCAAGCCGTTCAGCCGCGCCACAAGCGCGACCAGTTCGGCCTCCCTCCTCTTGGAGAATATCCAGCCCGCCCCGCAGCTCAAACGCGCGTTGAAGCTGCCGCCCGCGGCCTTCAATTCGGCCTTATACTCTTTCGTGTCACCCGTCAGGGCTATCGCCCTTTCGCTGTAGTTTATCATCTGTATCATTTCATTATCCTTTTAGTTGTTACCGTTCCGTCTCTTTATTTGTGGCGATATTCGACCACAACGCCGCGCCCCGCCTTCCTGATCTGGTAGGCCTTGCCGCCGTCAAATTTCACCCCGGCGGCCTGGTAGTCAGCCGCCGCCCGCTCTACGTTGTAGGCCGATAGGCAAAAAAAGTTCGTCGCCTCGCGGCCCGTCATCACACCCCCGCCGATGAATTTATACAGGCGGTTGCCAGGCTTGCGCTCGAATATCTTATATTGGCGCGTCTCATCGCTTTCTATTTCCGAAAGTCTCTTTATGTGTCTTTTTCGTATCATTTCTATTCGGTTTTTAGTTAATGGCCACCCTCTTTGCTCTGTCTGAGTGCGACGAATTTCATCAGGCCGCCACGATTTTAAGATTTTCCGCCCGGATGTAAGCCGGGAAAGCGTTCGGGTCGCTCATTGTCGGATCTATGTAAATATAACTTTCATCTGTTTCCTCGTCGTAGTCGTCGCCTAAGTCCTCATTTGTTAAATACAGATCCGTCCGGTTGTCTTTCTCCAACTTCGAGAGTAGAATCTCAAGAGCTGCCTCCTCGCAGGAGGCCGAAACCGCGAACGTGTCAAGGAGGTAGCCGTAACCGCGCCAAAGGCCGATGATATATTTCTTTTCCATATCGTTCATTTGATTGAGGGGCCGCCCGGAAGCGGCCCCGGTTACACTTAGATCAGTTCGCTCTCTATCTCCTCAAGTTGGAGGGCAACGGTTTCCTGGTTTAGGAAATCTTTTACCCTATTGATGAACGGGACAACGGCCCTACGGGCTTCCTCTTTGGATGACCCAAAGAAAAGGATTTCCACTTTGAGAGTATTCTCTACCACGAAACCCGTGCCGTCCTGGTGCCTGTAGATCCCGGTCGCCTCGCTTATCGTGCCACCCTCGAATTCCTTTACAATCTCCCTTTGGAGGTACTTTGCCGCCTCAAGCGTGGAGATCTCCTGAAGCTTGCTTTCCTTGTCGTTCAGGCCTACGAAAATTGTAGCCTTGCAGATTCTCGAATTATTCACTACTTTTGCCATACATAAAAATTTTTTGTTGCCCCGGGTTCAACGTCGAGAGATGCAGGCCCGGGGCTTTTCCTTCTCCATCTCCCTTTTCTTTACTGTTACAAATATAATTCTTTTTTTTTGGAACAAACAAAAATAACGGAATTATTTTCAATTATTTACGCTATTTTTTAGATCTCCAGATCTCCAGATCTCCAGATTTCCAGATTTTCGTATCTTTGCATTTGTAAAAAAACAAGAGCAAAAAAAAATGGCAGCACTTGGACGAGATAGAGAGATAACAGAGCGCGAAAAGGCTATAATAACAGCCGCTATTTTTAACGGTAAAGATCAAACGCAAGAAGATTGGGATAAGATTTTTTTACTTTCGCGTAATGGAGCGACGAAAATTCAAACCTCGTCAAGAGGTTCGGCGCAATCTGTATCTTGGAAATCGCGGAATTCCGTGAAAAAATTCCACCAGGCCGAAAGCGAGAGAATTGACAAGATTTTCAGAGAGCGCGAAAATAAAGCAATAACGGATTTCCTCCGCAACAAATCCAAGGACGAAATTTGCAGCCTCTGGGAAAGGCTGAATGAAAATGACAATCAGAACGAAAGCACCAGCACCGCGCTAAGATCTGGAGCACTGGACGCAACAGGCGAAAGCGATAACAGCAAGGCCGACAGTATAGATTTTTTGCAGCCGCTGGAGGTTGATTTCAGAGACCGAGAGCAATTTCTAAATTTCCTGAACGCCGAGGCTAACCGCATAAAGGACGGCAAAACGAGGCTTGACGTTCTTAAGATGCTTTCAGACCTTCAGAGGATGAAAGAGGCCGAGAACGGAAAGAACGGCGAAATACAACGCTTTTACACTCCGTTACAGTGTTCTGAATGCGTTTTATATCGCAAGGAAAAGGCGGAAATCGAAAGCGATTGATATTTAGGAATATAAACAAAAGTTTAATATCCTGATTATCAGCATATTAAATATAACGCATAAAGTTTATACGTTCTTTGTAATATATTGATTTATAACGAGTTGATAGAAGTGTTACACACCTTGCAAGGGTGTGTAACTATTTTTGTGGATACAGCGGAAATTTCCAGACACGAAAGCCCCCTGGGGGAGACTGTCTTAAAAGTGTCTGACCAGCAGGCTTAACGCTAACCTCCCCAGCCTGAAAGGGCCTTGAAAAAGGGGATGAAGAAAGTCAAAATAATCCATTGCGGTCTCGAATTTTTTTTGTAACTTGTTGTCAGTTAATGATTAACAAGTTATGGCATTCAAAAAAGGCATTGACAGGGGTCAAGTTCTGTTGTTTCCGGAAAGTCTGGACGAATATGTGTCCGAAGACAGCCCGGTCCGCCTCATAGATGCGTTCGTTGAACGTCTGAATCTGGCAGCGCTGAACTTACAGGGCATCGAGTCCAAAGAGATGGGACGTCCGTCCTATAATCCCAAGGGCCTTCTTAAAGTATTGATATACGGATACTTCTACGGAGCGAGGTCTTCCAGAAGAATGGAGCGTGAGTGTAAAGTCAACGTGGAAGTGATGTGGCTCACCGGCAAGCTTACGCCGGATCACAATACGCTTTCTGAGTTCCGCAAGAAGAATATCAAGTGCATGAAGCCGATGTTCCGTGAGTTCAACAAGTTCTGTCTTGACCTGAACATGTTCTCCCTGGACTATGTGTCCATTGACGGCAGCAAGTTCCGGGCGGTGAACTCCAAGGACAGGAACTTCACGTTGAGCAAGCTGGATGACCGCCTGAAGCGACTGGATGCCCACATTGACGAGTACCTTGCAGCGTTGGAGGAGAGCGACGGGGCGGAGAATGATCGCAAGTTCACCCGTGAGGAGTTGGAGGAGAAACTTGCCAAACTCCAGGAGCGCAAGGCCCGCTACGAGGGATACTTGAAGGAGCTGGAAGAGAGTGGGGCCGGTCAGATGTCGCTGACAGATCCGGATGCCAAGCTTATGAAGGAGAACAACGGCTTTGGAGTCGGTTACAATGCCCAGACTGCGGTTGACGCTGATAGTCATCTCATTGCCGGGTTTGAGATGACCAACCATCCGACAGACCACGGTCTGCTGACAGGGGTTGCCTCGGAAGTGAAAGAGGACCTGGGCGTTGACGTACTTGAGGCCACAGCCGACAAAGGTTATCACGATCCCGAGGACATGGCCGCGGCTCTTGAGAATGGCATCATTCCGAATGTCATCCAGAACGATGGCACGTCCGAGGTGGAGATTGAATATGAGTATAGCGAAGAGCCGGTGACTGATGCTCAGGCATCCAGTACGGAACCCTCTGACATCAAGGCCTGCCTGCATGGCGGCATCATCCCTAAATGCATGGAGGGTATACTCTCCGATGCTCGCGTGGAAGAGGTGGTCAAGCGTCACCGTGAAACAACGGACTCGGAAGTTGCCAGGATGTCGCTTCAGGAGATGATAGCAAAGGCTCATGAAGGATATTTCGTGCGGGATGCGGAAAGGAACATGGTCATCTGTCCACAGGGTGAAATCCTTCGCCCAAAGTCGGTGAAGAAGAACGGGAATATCCGGTACTGCAATAAGCTGGCCTGCAAGCGGTGCAAAGCCAAGTGTACCACGGCCAAGTTCAAGGAGGCCGACTTCTCCAAGGACTGTCTTATCAAGAAAGTCGGTGGCTGGAAGAAAGACGACAGGAACGATGACGGGACACCGCAATCGAAGGTTGTCACAGAGACCAGGAAGGTTGTTCGCTACAAGCTCCACATGGACCAGAAGAAGATGGATAACCGGAAGTGCCTGTCCGAGCATCCGTTCGGAACAATCAAACGGACAATCGGAGAAAGCTTCTTCCTGCTGAAGAAAATGTTCAAGACCGAGGGCGAAATGGCGCTATACTGCCTATCCTACAACATAAGAAGGGCGATGACGCTAAGAACAATGGACGAACTGATGACCGCAATGGCAAAATAACAATAAGGGAGCCCCCCTCCACACGAAATATACTCACATCTCCTCCCGTCAACTCGCTGAGAATCGCGTATTCCAGAAGCATCCGACAATAGTCGAGATGGCGGCGAAAATCGCATTCTCAGAGGGTTGGGTTACTGACTTTTCAGACGGTCTGGGGGGGGGACCGAACAGCGATTTGGCAAGGTCTGTGAACGGAAGCGGTCGGTGGCCGGACGGTTTAGAAAACGACCTCGGACATCGCTTTGAGGTCGGGCTGGAGACCGGTCATTATGGAATAGCCGGTAAGGGCTTGGTACAGAAGCCAGCGGCGGCCCGATATGTAGGTGCAGTCAGCGGAGGTGAGTTTCATACGAGCCTCATCGTCAAAGGATGGTGTCTTATAGTTCGCCTCCAGGATCACCTTTTTCTGGCCTGAATCCTCGCCGGCGAAATCATCTGCGGTAAACTCTGCGATTTCAGGCAGAGCCATCGGCAGGGTGTAGATCACAAGGTCACATTCCTTGACGGCCTCCTTGAAATCAGAGATCGGATCCGGCAGGAAACCATATTCAGGCATAGTTTCCGCTATCGTTTGCGCCTTTTCGGGGGTTCGGTTCATCAGGATGGTGGCGAATCCAAGTTCGGCGGCGGCCACGGCGGCGGCCCTTCCCGCTCCTCCGCAACCGACCACAAGCGCCTGAGGCTGACGGTTGAACGTGCGGCTCAAGGTCATCAGGAAGAACTGGTGCATCTTCACGAAAAACTTGTCCCCGAAGTTGCCGATGAATTCCTCCACGATGCCCGGGAAATATGCCTCCACGACAGCCGTCACGATGCCGGTGAAGTCAGAATTATACGCCTCTATGCCATTGGAGCCTTTCACCAGAAGGTTCGTCGCACCGATGCGGGCCGCCGGTCCTGAAACCGCCCCCTCGCCTTTGCGCACCATCTCCAAGACCTTTGAATATGCCCGTTCCTTAAACGGAGCGGTGACGTTGACAGCGGCATATTCATCAATGAATCTCTGGAAGGATGCTTCAAAGTCACTGCCTTCGATCAGGTCGTATGAATATTCCCCGTCCTTCACTCCTTTGTAGGCCGCCTCGAACAGTGCCGGGCTGCCGGATCCCTTGATCGGATCACCTATGAGACCATATTTCGCCATATTCCTATTTTTTGACTGGTGCGAAGTTAGCAAACCGCCTGACATTCTGCAAATCATATCCACTGAAAAGAAAAGTTTGGAAGATAGAACTAATTTAGTATATTTGCAAAGTCATTTGATGGGATTATAGGACAAAACAAGGTGGGCATCCGACCCCTTTTTAGGATACCTGCCTTTTTTTACTACCGAGGGGAGGTGG
>OIZH01000075.1_pt1 | contig 20880 bp, 16 predicted proteins | sample 1588511 | NCBI WGS metagenome assembly OIZH01 (sample SAMN03283237) | human gut metagenome | biome: human-associated habitat; material: feces | host: Homo sapiens | place: Peru | collected 2012
CCCTCTGGCTCTGCCGCCTCAACAATGCTAACTTTCTCTTTGAATGCAGGAAGTTGAGCTTTCATATCTTCAAACCCGCTTTCAGCTTCTTCTGTTAGCCCACTGGAGCCGTCATTTTTCAGCATTGGAGTATCGATGGCCGCTTTCATGGCTTTAGCAAGTGCGCCAGTAACAGCCATCAGACGCTTTTCATCCTTCGTAAAGTCTTTGCTTTGCAGTTTCTTATTTTTGTATTTCCGACGTTCAGATTCGCGCCGATCAACCATCTGCTCCATCATGCGGCTACATTCATCGAACATTTCGTTCAGTTGGTTAATCAGGCCATTAAACATTTTTGCCTTTTCGGTGATGCTCTCGCACAGAATGCGTGATGTTTCCATCTTGTCCACAGCCTCTCCTGCCTGTGACATCATCACCTGTGCCTTCTCCAGATTTTCGTCAGCCTTCATACTGGCAGTAAAGCCTGTAAACAACACAACCGGAGCAGCCACAGCCGCCAGCGGCGCAAAGGCAGCACCAACAGCACTGCCAGCAATGCTGGCCGCTGTGCCAACCTCACCGATTGAAAGCATGGTACCTGCTAAAGATGCGCCCTCTGCCAGAACTGGTAGAGATCCACCCGCCGCTAACAGAAGTGCTGCACCTGCGGCGGTATCCACAGCGTCAGTGGAAATTGCACTGGTATAAGCACTGTCCAGTTTCTGGATTTCCATAGCATCGTCTGAACTGAACCGGAAATTTTCCAGCTCATCAATGCCATCCGAAAGTTCCATCTGTATTTCTTTAGTTTTTTCAAAGCTACGGATAAACCGCTCCATCGAGTTTTCCAGCACGGTCTGCTTGGTCGTACCCAGATTAACAAGAGCTTCTTGGGTTTCCTCACGGGTATGATCCAGAAGGTCTTTTGCGGCATCATAATAACTCTGCGCCATCTGCCGCGTCTTTTCCGCCTCCTCGTTCTTATCCTGCGCATCCAGATGTCCGCCTACGCCAAGTGCACCTGCTGCAAGAGCAGCGGCTCCACCTAGTAATGTTAAAAGTGGCATATTTCCTCCTTAGAGCACAAATGGCTCATCGCTATCCAAAAAATCTTCAAATTCATCCACTGTTTCGTACTGGACCTTACCGCCCAGTTTTTCTGTGATTTTGTTAGCTGCGTGAATTACGCCATCTGCGTCACCGGTCTCATAGGCAAAGTGCATAGTAGAAAGAGTAGTATCGAAAAATTCGTGGCACTCTGCAAAATACTGATCACGATACTGCCGCAATTGCTCGTTAAACTGTCGAGTCTCTTCCGCCGCCTGCTCCGATTCAGCAATCAGACGCATCCGCTCCTGATGTTCTACTTCGCGGTCTTTCAGGATATGGATCAGTTCCTGATAATAGCCGCTGGTCAATGTAGAGCCTACCATAGCACCAATGGCACCACCCACAATGGGGATTGGAATCGCCGCTTGTCCAATGGCCATAAAATAGCCCATGGTTGCCATGTTCAGACCCTTATCACCCAACTCTATCATGCACTCCTGTGTAGTGATCTCACCGCTTCCCCACTTTGCCAGTGTGTCGCCAGTGACCATGACCGCCGTGACCACCTTGCCCGGAACATTTGCATCTGCCAAATTGCGGATAAATTTAGAAGACGAGCTAGACATCTGATGGCCAAGAACGGTCAGGCTGCTGCTCATCACATAACCGTCCACAGCAGCCTTTCCAGACTGCGCAACAGTATCCGCAATGGCTTCCTCTGCCGATTTTTCACCGTTAAGAAGTGCTGTTACGTTGTTGATGCCAGACATGGTTAGTCCGGTTACACCAGCATACTCTGCACCTGCCATACCTGCATTGTGACCAGTGCGGACTACATTTTCAATTCTGTCACTGCCAAGCTGCTTACCAATAGACTGCCTTGCGTATTCTTCATCTTCAATGGCGCGCCTCTTTCCCTCCTCAGTCATTTCAACGCCAGTTCTGTTGAGATACTCGTCATTTTCTACGAATTCTCTATTTGTCCTGCTTCGCTTAGCGTTATTGAAACTTCTGGACGTGACACGAAGATTGTCCTCACTGTTAGCAGCGTTCCGGACATTCTCGGTCTTGAGCCATGGATCATTGTGCGTTTGATTAAAAATTTCTTCCAGAGAAAACGCATGGTCAGTTTCTGCAAGGTGTTTTGTCCAATCTGCGCCATACTTAGCCTTGGCTGCTTTCTTGGTCAGCTCCAATTCAGCACCTGTATATGGGTCTACAGGTTTTTGTCCATTTGCAAATGCCTGCATTTTTGCATTTCGCTTAGCTGCACCGCTGTCAAACAAATTTCGATTGCCTGTGTATTGGCTTGGTTTTGCAAATGTCTGTGCAGCCTTCTGCATTTGAATCTGCGTTGCCTGATTGGAAGCCGTGCGTGCTGCAATATCCGCTGCACCATTATCGCTGCCGGAGTGCTCATCTTTTTCGATCAACGCCTCTGTCTGCTGCTTTTTCTTTTTGAATAAGCCAAACATACTAGTTCACTCTTTCTTCATTTTAGTCTCTATAATACTTTTACATAGTCGCCCTGACTACGTATCCACATCTGGATTCCTGTGCCAAATACCTCAGCCTCTATGAGCCAACCCTTTTCCGTCACCTGCAAAACCTTTGCGGTGGGCAATCTATCCAATACCGATTCCAGACTAGGCCCAGTATACTCGAAGCGGATGGTCTGCAATTCACCACCGTACATAAACTGGATGCGCTTCCGCATCTCACCTTCCTGAAAGCGGTTGACATACCGCTGTGTGAAATGTCGGTCAAGCGTCTTATAGCTCTGGATACGGTCAATTCGGTAAATGGTAGGTGAGTTATCCTGTGGGTTCTTGAAGTGCTTATCCTTGTCGATGCCCTCGATGAATGCTGCCAGATAAAAATAATACTCGCTGAACAGGATTCCCACCGGCTCGATGGTACGAACACGGGTCTCTCCACCATGGGTGCGGCAATAGGTAATCTCCATCAGGTTATGATTTTCGATGGCAGTTCCAATCTCCCACAGGCTCTCGATAAACTTCCGGCCATGCTGCGGCTCAACATAATGGAACCGCTCATTGCTGATGAGGTCTTTGACCTGATTCAACCGATCCAGCGGTGTGCAAGCCAGGATCAGCTTGTCCAGAATGGGGAACATTTCCTCCTTGACCATAGAGCGGCTTTCCAGAAGAATCTTGCACACTGCCAGAATTTCGCTGCTGGTAAGAAAGCGGGAAAGCGTGTCATCCAGCAAATAGCCGCCCTTTGCGGAGTTATACAAAATTTCCCTGCGCGGCTCACTATCTGCAAAATGATTGCGCAGGGTGTCAAGGTCGCGCTGTATCGTCTTCTCACTGACTCCAAAGTGGTCTGCGGTCTGCTGTTTATTCAGCACACCGCCCTGTACCAGAATCTGCTGAATATAGAGTATACGGTCTAATCTACTATTGCGCACAGCTTTCTCTCCTTCTCCGTCCATTGTAGCACAGCATAATAAACACTGCAATTCTTTGTGTGAAGTTTTGTTGTTTCACAAAAATATAAAAAAGTTTTTGTCTTATTTGCACAATATAAGTATAGAAAATGAGATGGACACCACATCTGTCCATCTCCTAAAAAGTCAAGGTAAAATGTTCTTCAGCTGCCAGCCTCTTTTGAAGCGATAGGCACTGTTCATCATCTCATCGGTTATGGTATAAAAAACTTGTCTTGGAGAATAGCACTCGCCAATCATCCCGATCACAAGCACAAGGTTCAGAACAAATGCAACACCTAACAAAACGATTATCATCTTTTTCATACAATCACCCTTTTTGAGATTTGTTATTCTCTACGCTGCTATTATAAAGGATCAGATGGACATAGATCTTGTCCATCTTGAAATTGCATGATTGATATAATTATACGCATTCAGTTATTGTGTATACATATATGCACATACACAATAACTGAATATAAATACTATAATTATCAACGATATTTCGCTGTAAAGCAACACCCACTCATCTGAGAATATTTTAGATGAGTGGGTGTTACCACGTGAGTTAGGTTTGTTTTTTGTAAACTGCATCTTCCTGAATCAAAATCAGGTTCGGATTCTCCTTAGCCATCTCAGCCAATCGATCTGTAAAACCACTTTGGGAAAATAGCCCGTATACGACCTCATATCCCTTGAATGCTGCTACAAGCTCTTTTGACTGTCCTTTTCCTGCAAAGCAGAATAGACCGCTACATCCACAGGTTTTGTATGGTATTTGCACTCGCCAAGAAACAGCCGCTTGTGCTGGTTATCCACAGCCGCAACATCGATTTCCGTGTCACCTTCGTTATCATTGCGCCAGTAAGAGCCAATGCGTGAGGGCGCAAAGTCGATTTGACCCTTGCGGCACAGTTCCGCAAAGATGTTCCGGCAGATGCTCTCATAAGCAAATGCCACGAACTTCTGCTTGAAATCTTTGCCCATCTCGTCCAACACAATTTTCTGGTTGTCCAGTTCCAATTCTCCTTTGAACGGGTATACACAATTACAGCATAAAATCGCAGCTTCACTCGTTAATTCGGTGGCAGCTGCGGATTTTTCTCAGCTTTGCTCTAAGTACAGAATCAGGCTCTTCTTATAGACCCTCCATAGCTTTCCAACTTTGAATGCTGGAAGTTCTCCTGAGTTCAAAAGATCCAGAAGAAGATTTTTACCAATGTGCAAAATTTCTTGAACCTGCTTAAAATTCAGAACATCTGGGTATTTTTCTAAATCTGACATTAAATCCATCTCCTATCTTTGGCTTACTGTAATTACTGCGTTGGCTTGCAACAGTCCTCGTAGGTACATTTTTTCAGAGGGTCACGTTTACGCTTCATCGGTCAATTCCCTGTACCCTCGAATAAATCGGAGCAACCGGGAATCGTGCATACTGTCGATTATTTAGAATCTGATCTGGGATAATTGCCGTATTGATCTCCAGCATATCCAATGTTTCCTCGATTCGCTTTCTTTTACCTTTACCATATTTCACAGATTCATCTGGGTGATTTGCTGCTTCGATGTAGGCTCGAACTAGCTCTTTTGTGCTTTTGTCCAGATTGCTTTCTTTCAGACGCTCTAATGCACCTGAAGCGTGATACCACGGGTGCGCTCCAAACATTTTGTAGGCGCATTTATAGAGAAGAACCGGAATCACTGTTTTAAGTTCTGTAAAGTAGTCAAACAGCGCATGATCTTTCAAGCTGATTTCCATGTCATCCAGATTTTTGTGCTCAAACTTTTTCAGATAGGGCCGTTTCAACTGGATTTCATATCGGACAAGATTCTTTGAAGCAGCAATATCTTCAGACCGAATCGCATATCCTTTCTCTTCTTCGGCTGATAACTGCTTGTGCTTATCGTATAATTCAAAATTATACTTTTCTTTTATGAACGTGCAGCTTCTTATTTCATTATGCTGGTCATGGTGCTCTTCTTGGCCTTTTCCATGAGGTTTAACTTTTCCTGCATAACGAACTACTTTCATAGGGAGCGTTGGGTCGGCCTTCACATAGAAATCTTGCGTAATGTCTATGCGTTTCATTTTCCAGACGATAGAATCTTCGACATCCAGAATGCCAAGGCTCTCCAGTTCGTTCAAAAAAAGTTCTTCTTGACAGGCTAATCCACGCGGAGATAGATTGGTTAGAGCCAGTCTCGATGGCTCTCCTGCAATCCGGGCAAGATTCACGCCGGATAAGGTTATATAGTTTTTCTTGTATTCTGGGCATGACGATAGTTTGATTTTCAGCCCACCGCCTATTCGCTTATAGATATAATAGTTTTCAGGCATTCCGCTGCAATGTACCTGACGGTATTTTCCCTCGTTCATCAGATTCTTGATTGATTCAAAGAGATGGGATTTCGATTCATAATCTGAGTATTCACCGACAATTTCAAAGGTGTGGATTGATGGAGATAAAATTGGGAGCTTTTTGGGCATAGTCATAAACATGACCTCCTCATAAAATTTATCTCACTGTTGTATACTAATCTAATTTTTAATAAACCTAAATTGTCCTATGCAATCTATCCCAATATATAAACATCTATATAAAACTAATCTTCCATAATTTAATTTTTCTTAATATTCATCGATATAGAATCATTTCTTATATCTTATAGGAAAATCACATTGAAATTTTCTGTTTTTTCCTTTGCCAACCAATAAACCACTAAGGTAAACCATCAAAATCCATCCTAAAGCAAAAGCATCGGTAGTTTCGACATTCGGGACTATTTTTTTCTTTCAAAATTCTTTTTCTCGGAAGGCTATATTGACAAATTCTAACGATTCTACCTATAAAAGACACATCTTCTAATAAAACAAAAATTCCCTTGGCTCCAATAGCAGAAGCCAAGGGAAAATGCAAGGTACATCAATGTAATTTTGATGTAACACACATTACACAGTGTGTATTGTGTAATGTGTGATTCTCTTATGATTTACTCATGTATAGGCTAAATAATTCTACCGCCTGTGAAATTTCGGATTCGTAGGTTAGATAAGTTGCTTCGTCAAGCAGCTTGTTCTTTTCCTGCAAAGTGATAACATTAGCATTCTTTGCAGAATCTCCGATATTATCTTTGTATGCTTCAAAATCTATCGTTGCAAGGATGATCTGAGGCAGCGTAGATATTTCTGTAATCATCGACAAAATTTCCCTGCTACTCTCCTGACTAGCTTCTTTTCCTCTTGGGGAATCTACAACGAAAGGAAATCTTATCGTTTGGGTTTTGAAATAATCCATCGTTTGAAACAGACCTACAAACTGTGCAAGGATTATTTTATTCTCCAATGTTCCCTGTGCTTTAATTGGTGTTAACAGCTTAATCGTTCCATCATAAGCCGAGTTCCATGCATTCAGCTTCATAATGTTATATCGTGTGAAGTCAATATATTTTTCTTCAACCTCATCTTTATTAGGGAGTGTCCTTAATTCTTTCTTTATCTCCTTCAACTCAGATTGAATATCGATCTGTCTGCCTTCATTCGTTTTTAATTGGGAGCTAAATCGGTCGAGCGTATCTCTCATGCCACGCTGACGGACATACACATTGAAGCTCTCAGATTTTTCTTCAAATGTAGTCTCCAGTTTTTTCAGGTCGGACATAAGAGCTACGTATTCTTCTTTTTCACTTTGTAATTTTTCACGAATAGAAGCAACTGCCTGTGAAACATACTGCATTACATAATCTTCACTTACGTTCATGTAGTTTGCATGGACTCTATTATATATTTCATCATCATACAAATATCCACACCGAGGACAAGTATGTGCTGCTTCATGTACAGATTCACCTGTTGCACCAGCAATTTTACGATATGCGGATATGATTTCTAATTGCTGCTCATGCTGTTCCAACGAAACTTGAAGTTCCTGAATGACATTTCTTTTAGTGCCAATCTTATTTACAAGATCCTTGATTTTTGCTTTTATAGGTCTGATGTTTTCATCAAATTGAGCAACGTCATCTGCCGGAACGATGCCTTGAACTTCCTCCGAGATGGATTCAATGATTTCCGATAATCTCAACGCATCCTTTTTCAAAGAAGTTATTTCTTCTTGCAGATGATCTCTTTGAGCCATTAGCTCAACAGAATGCTTCGTATAGATATTCAAGTGATAATATAGCGATTTGATTCTGTCAGGTTTCTTATACTGCTCCTGATTCTGGAAACTTCCGTATAGAGTGCTCCAGCCATCATCTTGATCGATATAATAGGGAAGAAATGTAAATGCGGGTGGAGCTAACGTGATTTTTCCAGTGTCCTTGCTATCCAAATAGATTCCAAAGTCAAAAATCTTCTCAAGCAACGGTGATAGCTCGTCCATAACTTTATTGGTTATCAGTAGAAGCTCGTCACCCTTAAAAACAGCATAGTTTTTTATGTGCCTAATGATCCTGTACTCAGCATCATCGACCTTAAAATCTAAAATGCACAGCTTACTGTTTATATCCCACACGTTATCGTACTTTACATTTGCGCCAAACGTATGATACAGCGATTTCAATAATGATGATTTTCCAACGTGATTATCTGTACTTGTAACGACATTTAATCCTTTTTCAAATTTTTGAAAGCGAGCACTTTTATTTACAATATCGGCTATCAATACACTTTCAAAATACATTTCACGCATTGTCTCGCCTCCAATGGTTTATCATAACACTCGTAACAACAACCAGCATATACAACTCCGAATATATTGGAGGAACATTCCCAATTCCGCGACGAACTCGTTTCGCATAATCAACTATATTTTCACCATCTTGGAGTGGATTTGCTAGAATAAAGGCATCTGTCTTCTGAAATAAAGTCCTCTGTATGCTATTTTTCCTCTGGTCATCAGTAACTACCTGAAGATATGCCAAAGATAATTCATGTGCTTCAGAATCTTGATAACCAGACCATTGTGTTATTTCGTCAAATGTCGGTATGCTTACCATCATGGCACTATTGATTATTCTTGTAATGTCATTTTTGGAAACACCTTTATTTTTTCGCACTGTTTCATAGTCGGAATCTTCGCTTAGCCCCTCATATCGTTGTTTTTGAGAAAGAAGCTCAACCAATGTATTGAATATTGTCTTTGCGGTATCTAAACTGATATGTGGATATGCTTTATACAGAAATGCATTCAAATTTTGCTCTGCCATATTCCTATGCTCCGCAATCGTAAGGGTTGTACGCATATGTACAAACTTTGACAGATCAACATTATCAACCGGTATGGACAAGGCTTCACCGATGTCCTCTCTGATTTTACGTTGCATCGCAGAATCAATCTCGCCGAATGGAGTTTTTTCGCAACTTAAAATCTGTTCTTTTATACCATCTTTCTGTGACGCATTCACTTTTAGCACACACGGTGTAACCAGTCCTAGCTCCTTTACGTTCCAAGTTTCATTTTTCAGGTGTAGATACAATTTTGGAAGCCATTTCTTACGGACAACAGAATCGATTACAATTAAATCCTCTTTACTCTTTAGCTGATAATAGCTAACAACTGCGGGAGAATCTTCTTTATCAAATATTGATATATCGTCATAATGATCCAAAACCAGTAGATAATCAAGCTCTTGGTGCATTTCTACAGCCATATGAATGGCCTGACTGACTTGCATTTCCAAGCGGTTATACGCAAGGCTCCCGGATTTAGTATCCTCCGTAATGGCTTTAGGCTTACGCTTTTTCTTTTCCAAGGCATTCACTCCCTGACTGGTTTGTAAAAACTTACAGCATCGTTTTCAGCAGTTCTACCGCACTTTCTTCTGTCGGGTCGTTGGTTCCAAGTTCACCACGGAAAGCACGAGCAAGCACAGCCTTTTTCATGGTGTCGATCTGATCTAGGACAGCTTCAGCAACTTCTTTGGCAGCGTTCTCTTTGGCAATGAGACTATCAAGAATATCTGCAATCGCTTGTTGCTCTTCTATTGAGGTTGTCTTGACCATAACTCTTGATAGTTCTTTTTGGTTTATTTTTGGGAGAACAGAGCGTGACCCTGAATTAGATGCTTGAGCAAGGAACTCATCTGAAAGCATATAGTACCATAAAAATTTAACGTTTCCTTTTGCATCAATCGGGTACATATCTGCACTACAAAGGCCATCAACGGTTGCAATTACAACTTTTGACAAATATGGTCGAATTTTTGAATATAAAATTTGTCCGGCGTAAAATCGATGTTTTCCGCTTTTTACACCATCTTCAGCAATCGTATGGTATTCAAGCAATACACCCGTCTTTTTCTCGATATTATCCGGTGCTATGTGCGGATACTCTTGATATTCCGCAGGGTCAACCAAATTACTTTTAATTTCAGCCACTTCATCAAAACGGACTCTTTTCCAGTTACTTTCATCTTGTCCGTTCTCTTTTCTCCATGCTCTTGTAAGTTCACCAGTAAACGCCTTATGCAGAATGGCAGACTTGCGCAGTTCAAAGCCGTCCACAACAGCCTGCGCCTTTTCCTTGGCTTCATCCACCTTTGCAAAAATGCTTTCGATGCGGTCAACGATGCGCTGCTGCTCAGTAAGCGGAGGAAGTGGAAGCATTGTACCGTTAGCATTAACGATTGTATACGTATCTACGGTCGTTCCAGATGACATACCGTGAATTTGGTTATACATGAATAGACTCTTGTACAGATAATAGATGTATTTTGCATTACATTTTTTTCTATTTTGAAACCAAATCACATTTCCATCTTTAAAATAAAATGGCGTACTATTTTCAACGACGTATGGTACACCAATCGTACCAACACCGCTAATCAGCACATCTCCGGCAGTTGGTTTTCCATAGTCTGCAATTATTTTATCATACAAATCCTCTGTTATAAACAGCTCATTATCGACATATCCTTGCTCTGACAATTTGACAAGTTCACGGGTTCTGTAAAAAGGAATACCTGTATTTGTCCAATCTTCTTTATGGACACGCTTGCTGGAGGTTACATCAAAAAGGAACTTTATGTACGTCCAACACCAATTCTCAGGGATCTGATATGGTTGCTCTTCTACCGGCACAAGTGCCTGCGCCAGCTTTTCTTCTGGTGTCAGCCCCTGTGCTGCTTTTTTCCCTCTTGCCATCTCACACCTCCGAGCCTTTCAGAGCCTTCAACTCATTCACAACGCTCATCAGCAGGTCAACGGCTTCTTCCAGTTGTGCAATGGCTTCCTCGCCGCTTTCTACGGGGTCTGGCAGGTCTTCGTAGTCTACGATGGAATCATCCCGAATCAGGCCGAGATCAAGGCTGTTGCCCTTTTCTGCGATCTGCTCACGGGTAAAGACACTCCAACGCTCATCTTGGACGGCATGGCGGTCTGCGGCTTCGTAGGCCGCTTCAAAGGCTGCGAAGTCTTCGGTCTTCAGCGGATTGGTCTTGCCAAAGGACGGCATATTGGTGCGCAGGTCGTAGAACCAGACTTCCTTTGTATTGCCCTTGTCCGTCTTTTCACGGGTAAAGAACAGCACATTCGTTTTGACACCCTGCGCATAGAAGATGCCCGTAGGAAGGCGCAGAATCGTGTGCAGATTGCACTTATCCATCAGGTCAACACGAATTTTTTCGCCGTCACCGTCTGCAAACAGGACGTTATCCGACAGCACGACCGCTGCACGGGCTTTTCCATCCGCTTTTAGGCTGCGGTAGATGTGCTGTAAGAAGTTCAGCTGCTTATTGCTGGTAGGGAAGGTGAAGTCGTCTCGTGTAGCGCGCTCACCGCCCTTTTTCGTGCCAAAGGGGGGATTGGTCAGGACGACATCATAGCCCTTCATGCTCTTGCCGATGTTGGACAGGGTATCGCCCAGAACGATCTCGCCCTCAATATCATGCAGCATGGCATTCATCAGAGCCAGACGGTGGGTATCATGCACCAGCTCCACGCCTGTAAAGGCTTTTTCACGCTCAAAGGCTGCGGTATCTGCATCCAGATCAAAAAAATCGTCGGTCTGCTCCCGGACATACTGATTGGCGGCGATCATAAAGCCGAACGTGCCGCAAGCAGGGTCGTTGCAGCGTTCACCAGCCTGCGGCTTTACCAGACGGGTCATAACATCGATCAGCACACGAGGGGTAAAATACTGGCCTGCGCCAGACTTTTTCTCGTTTGCGTTCTTTTCCAGCAAGCCTTCGTAGAGGTTGCCTAAGCCTTCCTCACGGGCAGAGAACCAGTCCAGACCGTCAATGGTGGTGATGATTTTTTCGAGGTTCTTTGGCTCGTCGATATTGGTGGCAGCGCCCTGATAGATTTCCCGGACACGCCCGGTGCAGTTTTCGCCCAGATAATTCAGAAGCTCTTTATAGAACTTTTTCAGTTCAATGCCGCTCTTTGCCGTCAGCTTGTCCCAGCGATAGCTTTCCGGGATCTGGCTCTCCGCACCTGTCTCTTTTGCCATCTTCAGAAACAGGATGTAAGTAAGCTCTGTAACGTACTGGTGATAGGTGATGCCATCATCACGCAGCACGTTACAGAGATTCCAGAGCTTCGATACGATTTCCTGGGTCGTCATGCGGTTCTTCCTCCATCATCGTACAGGTACTCATTCAGCTCCAGCACGATGCTTTCCAATTGATTTCCAAATACTTTATTGATCTTATTAAAGCCGCCCTGTGCCTTGAAACGCCCGTCCTCGTCGAAGACAGCGACATTCAGCACCGATTCCTCCATCAGGTACTTTTCCATCCGGCTGATCCAGTTCAATTCCTGCATGGAGAAGTGGTGCGCTTTTTTCAGCTTATCAACGGCCTTGCGGATTCTGGCTTCGTGGGAGATCAACGCAGAGCCGATTGCATATCTGCGGATCAGACTGATGATGTCTGCCGTGATTTCCTCATTGGTCATCTGAGAAATGGCCGTATTGAGCTGCTGCGTAGTGAAACCCTCCCGATCGAGCGTCAGGCGCAGGGATTTCAGGCTTTCACGGGTCAGCTCTTTCGGTCTGGTGCAAACGATATTGAGCGCAGCAACCTCATTCAGATTCGTCTTTACATAGTTTGCAAAGGCATCCAGATAGTCTTCCGGGCGGTCGCTGCTGCCGTAACCTCTCGTGTGCGACAGCAGCTCATCCTCCTGATCGGAGATCACCAGCTTGCGGCCACCATTCGGCCTTGTCTGCTGGAGCATTTCAAACACTTCTTTGCAAGCCAGAAGTTGCTTTTTCGCTTCTTCTGGCTTGCTATTCTGAAGCTCTGCAATGAACTGCGTGGGGTCTTTTCCACCCGTCATGCTGATAAAGTGCTCCATTGTCCTGCTGTCCATATTGCGCTTTCTGCGCTGCAATTTGGCCACGATCTGGTTGATCTGGTTCTTTACCTGTCTATCATCTTGCAGCACTTCCAGACCCTCCAGAAGCTGCGTAAACGAGGCAGCAGGGTTTGCCACAACAGGTTTCATGGTGTTGACATCTTCCAGAGACTCATAGACACCGACGGGGTCGTAAATTTCAAAGTGTGTCTTGTGGATAGCCGGGCAAAGTCTGGTAGCACGACCCAGCATCTGCTCAAACAGGATGCGGGATTTTACCCGGCGCATGAAAACCAGCGTTGTGATTTCAGGAACGTCGATACCCGTAGTCAAGAGGTCAACGGTGACAACGACGCTCGGATAGCGTTCATTCTTAAAACGCTTGATTGCTTCCTCAACTTTTTTCTTGTTGCCGCCGCCAACGCTGCCAGTGATTTTCATAATGGCATCGTTATCCACGCCTGTCTTCGCATAGATTTCTTTCAGAATCTTCACGATGAGGTCTGCGTGTTGGTCATCTACTGCATAAATCAGGGTCTTTCCCTGCACTTCAGGCGTTTCGGGGTCAATATCACGGGCGATCTCTTCCAGAACAGCCCGGTTGAAGGGTTCTGTAATGACCTTGCGGTTGAATTTATCAACGTCAAAGTCCAGCTCATCGTTCAGCAGCTCCGAGTTGGTGATCTCTCCCGTAACCGTATCATAAACTGTTACCGTATCGCCTTTTTTGTAGTGGATGCCCTCCTGACTGAGCTTTGTCTTCAGCTCGTGCGGCGCATCATGGTCTACAAGATAGCCCTCAATAACGGCTTCACGGTAAGTGTACTTATAGACTGGCTGGCCAAAAATCTCCGTAGTCTGCAATGCAGGTGTTGCCGTCAGCGCAATCTTCACCGCATCGAAATACTCCACGACCGAGCGATATTTGCTCTGATAATCGGTTTGGTCACGGTAAAGAAGCTCATCTTCACCCATTTCCTTGTCCAGAATGTAGCCTCGGTGCGCTTCATCAATGATAACAAGGTCAAAATCGGTGACAGCCGGCATGGTATCCTCGCCATTGTAAAGAATCCGCTTTACCATGCTCTGCACGGTAGCGACCTGAATCCTCGTTTCCTTATCCGCAGCTTTGTCCTCCAAACCCTTGATATTGTAAATATCATCAAGGGTCATAAGGTCTTCCAGCTTGACTTCCTTGAAAACATCGGTTGCCTGCTCACCAAGAGAAGTTCGGTCAACCAAGAACAAAATTCTGCGGAAACGTCCAGTTTTCAGGAAGCGATAAATCATGCCCAGAATCGTCCGGGTCTTACCTGTACCTGTCGCCATTGCCAGCAGGATACTTTGCCGACCATTCAGGATGGCGTTTTCTGCGGCCTGAATCGCTTTCAGCTGATACTCACGGAGGTTTAATCCGTCTTTATCCCGAAGCAGGTCATACGGCATCGCTTTCAGAGCCCGATCTTTGGCTTGAATGTCCTTTTCAAGCTGCTCCATCATACCAGTCGGACTCATCCAACCTTTCATGGCCTTTGGAACATTATCCGGCTGCCGCAAATCAAGGAACCAGACACCGCTTTTCGTGTCATACTGCTCCAGATATGGCCTTCCGTTCGTGGCAAAGGTAAACGGAACCTTGAATTTTCCCCATGAACCAATCTGGTATTTGGCATCCGCAGCACGGATATTTCTGGAATAATCCTTGCACTGGTAGTCAATCACGGACGGAATATCCTTGTGAATTGCCTTTGCTTCGACGGTTGCAACCAACTGAGTTCCAACAAACAGTGCATAATCTACATAGCCCTTGTTGCCAACGGTAGAATCCGTAGGCCACTCTGCAATGGCAATATTGTGCCCCTTGGCAGGACGAGTACCTTTTGAATAACGCAGCTTCTCCGTATCGACTTCCCAGCCCACTTTACGGAGCTGTTCATCGATCAGGTATCTGGTTTCGGCCTCGGACTTAAAACGCCGTCCTGCGGCCTTCCCAGCCTGTTTCCTGCGATCATCCATACTGACAGCCGGAGCAGCAGCGGCCACTTTCGATGCCTCATCCATCAGAATGTCTTCTTTGGCTTCTTCCGCTGCCTTATCAACGGAGACAGCAGCTGCACTATCAGGCGGCATGACAAACGGTTTGCTCTGGTAATTCCAATCGCCGTATGTCTGCATGAACCATTCCGTCAAGCTATATGCCATCTGGATCAAGGCTTTTCCATCCTCGACTGAAGCATAGTTTTCATGGACGGCCAGATTTCGCTTTTTCCTGAGTGCATGGAGAATGTCGGCCAGATCATGCGTAATCAAGCCTTCCCGATACAGAGTATCAATGCGATTGACCGCCGTATTGTCATAGGGAAGGGGCAACTTATCATAGGTGAAAATCAGATTAACGATAGTCTCACCGATCATACCCAGCTTCATTAAACAGGAGTTGGAATCGGTGTATAAGTATTTTTCAGAAAGCTCTCCGAAATTTGCCAAGACTGGGAAGCTATCTTTCAAGAACTCAAAGTTTGACTTCATCTTATTGCCTCCGGTTTGCCCTTCTTTACAAGATCAGATTTTCACTTTTTAGCTCACTATCGCAGATATTTTTATTTTTTGAAATAAGAGTCCACTGGAAAATATGTACCCGGAACCAAATCGTCGAGTAATTCTTTCCGGTGCTTCGCATTTTCTTCTGATGGCTCACCTTTTCCAAACATGATCGTCCATGCGTAGCCACCTTCATTTTTAGGCCACTCTTCCAAAGACTCCATTTTGGCTTGCACTGCCTTTAGGACATCCATAACGGCATCATCAATCTTATTCATCGGAATTTCGGGATAAAATTCATGTATATCCTTTTTCAAGCGTTTCCCAGCGTTAATCGCTCCTGCACCCATGCAAGGAATATACTGCGTATAGTCAACGCTGCTTCCTTTCGGCTCCTCCAATTCGTTCTTAGCGGTTCCAGCAGCCTTGCTTGTGACAATAAACCGAATAGATGTACACTTCCGACCTTTCATTCCCTTGGCATAATCTACGTTTAAGTCTGTAACTTCATTGATTTCTTTAACTGCCTTATCCAAAATATCCTGCCGGAACGCGCGGAAAGACTTATACCAGTCGGATGTTACCCCCAGCTGATCTTTCAGTTCTTCAATCGTTGGCGACCAGCCTTGTGGATTTCCTTTGCTATCAAGTAGCAAACTGTAAAGCGTAATACTGTACTGGCTCTTCAGCTTGACTGTATTTCTCAGGCGGTACTTGATGTACTTCCGATCTGCGATATTGAAGAATAGCGGTTCAAGGTCTGGATGACATCTTAACCGGATAACATACTGGTGGAGCTTATCATCCATTTCGCACACAGCGGAATAGAATAGCGGAACTGCAACCGTCTTTTTTCGTCCCTTGGAATCTTCCTGCTCAAATCCAGCTGCCTTTGAAACGAACTTTGTGACAAGTCGGCTTGCCTGTTCGTACTGCAAATGCGACAGACCCAACAGCTCGCCATATTCTTTCATTGTAAAAACGACCGTAGAACCTTCTGGTTCTCTCGGATTTATCTTAGACAGGTAAACTTCCAGTAGCTTTAGTTCACCAGCGTCCCAGTCCTTAAATTTAGCCCAAACGAGATCTTTACTTTTTTCGATGACGTTATTCGCATTCAGATTTTTGGACTGGCTCATAATATCCGGCCTCGTTTCATTGTAGTAGGTCAAGTATACCAAATTGTAGGTACGCCGTCAATCAGTCATACAATACATTTTTTGTCGATATTGGTTGCCTACCATCTGTACCTACAATAAACTACCATCCATACCTACCATAGATTCACTTGCACAGCCTACCATCTGATCCTACCATAAAGATCATCTGAGAGCCTACCATCCATACCTACATATCCTACCATCTGACCCTACCATAGCCTACCATCCATACCTACATATCCTACCATCCATACCTACATATCCTACCATCTGACCCTACCATAAGGGGGTTATACCTTATTATAATCTAATATATCTAATAAGACTAATATCTTCTTCTAATAAGAAGCAGCTCCATAAACACAAAAAACGAATCTCTTTTGGAGCTTATCGCACACAAGTTAGATTCCACAAAGCTGTATAAATTCCTAACTAATAACCAAATTTTGACAATTTCAGTTAGAATTGCTATGGTAGGATTGTTTGGTAGGCTGAAAATTGAAAGGACAACTTTCCAACCGTGTAATTTGATTATAAAGATTGCTTTTCCATGTATTGCCAATATCTAAGAGGTGTGATTTCCTTGAAAAAATTATCTTCACCTAATTTTTTCATAATTTGTCGTATATCAATACGAGTTAAATCATTACTTTCACATAGACTTTTCTGAAGATTGCTCAAAATATGACCAACAACGGTATCTTCCAAATTTTGAGGAAGACAGGGATAAAGCAACTGAACCCTTTTCTTAACCTTACGACCTATTTTATTAGCGTCTGCAATGGATAAATTTGGAAAAAATGTTGAATAATCCATTCTGTTAACAGGAACTTTTTTTTGCGCCGGAATTCCAATAACTTTCTGAAACTCCGGCTCATCCTTAAAATCAGCGTCAAATTTGATGGCTGTGCACTTGCGCCCTGATTTTATACATACATACGCAACATTCAGATTTGAAACTTGGTTGATTTCTTTAACCACAGGTTCCAGGACATCACGCTTAAAGATTTTGAACTCTTCGTAAGTACCGGGGTTAATGCCTAATTGAGTTCGCAACTCTCCAATGCAGATCACTTTTGGTTCGTCTTTCGGCATCTGCATCATATCAACGAGTAGACTGTATAGCTTGATACTATATTGCTTGCTCATGCGAGCCATACTTTGCAGTCGGCCTTTAATAGAACTATTTCTAGCTATTCTGAAGAAAATTTCTCTTATCTGATCGTCACAGTCAAGCTCTATAACGTACTGGTTTTCATCTTTATAGCATCGTGCAGAAGAAAAAAGAGAATACATTTCAAATTTTTCTTCGTAATTTATCGTAACAACGTTGCCTAGAAATTTCCGTGTGCAGGATTCAATCTGTTCGTAACATAAATCGGATACGCCTAAGAGATTAGCGTACTCTTTCAGCGTAAAACGAACTTTTCCACCTTCTTGATTCTGAGGATTTATTCTTGTTAAGTAAGCATCTAACAAGCAAAGTTCATCAGCGTTCCAATCTTTGAATTTAGACCAGAGCAATTTTTCCAAAAACGATTTTTCTTCGCTGGTTCTAATACTCAAACTGCTTTTTTCATCCACAGGTGACACATCCTTTATTTATGAATAAAAAAAGCATAGCATAAGGTGAGAAAACAGTCAATGATAATATCCCCTACGAGAGATAAACTTCTATGTTTTGATAATGCATAGAAAAAAAGCCGCAACTAGATAGACATAGGTGCGTCTTATATCTGGTTGCGAGCTAATTTTTTCTTATTAGGCTGGCAGATATGTACTTACAAAGTCTTGTATGGTTACACAGGGCTTTTGGTTTTTCTCTGCTCCGTCGAATGGATCATAGTTCCAATCAGTTTCTTCATCAATGTACCGCCGTCCATCATCGGGCAGTTCCAGAGGCTCTGCAAGGATGATAGTTCCCCAGTGGTTGACCATCACAAAAGGCGCAATCTCGCAGGGAATACCACGGCACTCGTCATCATGGCGGACATCGTAGGCATACAGACCGTCCGGGACGGTATCTCTCTTGATGCGGCTGCTGGTGAATAATGCCGGCTTTCCGCAAACTGTGATTTCTTCGTAGTGTTCGGTCATTGCATTAAAGGTCATAATCTGTACCTCTCCTTAAATTTCAATGATAAAGGCTCTGAATTTTTCTTTGTAGAAATCCATTTCGTGCTGAGGGAGAGAAGTCATATTTCCATCAGCGTCGCACCCGGCAAGGAATCCCGGCCCAGCAAGAATATCAGTACCATCCCACAGCGGACGATTGAGCGGCAGGCCAAGCAGCTTGCCTTCATCATTGCAGACCAGCGTGACCTCTGAATCGGTATCACTCAATGTGATGCATTCGATCAACCCGCCTACAAATTTCTGCATGGCTTCAAGGGTGTTGTCCAGCTCAATCTCTTTTGGCAGCTCCATTGGAATGAGCGCAAGGACTTTTATTTTTTCTTCTTTCATCGTAAAATCTCCTTATGCCACGTTTAGCCTTGTAGCCTTGTAACAGTCAGCACATAGACCATCATGGGTGGCGGCAAATTCCGCTGCCTGCATGATAGAGCCATCTTTTAGCTTAACCCTCTTAATGGGCTGATTGCACCGGGTGCAAATGCAGGGCACAGGCGGCTGTTCCTGCTTCGGGGCAGCGGATCTCGGTTTCGGCTGCTTTTGCGGCTCTGCCTCCGGCTGAGGTGCAGCATCTTCCGGCAAATCTTCTCCGGCATAAACGTACAGACCAAGACCGAACATGGCAAGGTTCTTCACCAGACACCGCATGATGGTTTTATTTACATCGAACATGGAGGCAGCTTCTACGGTACGTTCTTCCATACCAATTTTTTCTCTGCGGTGTGTCTGCGGATTGTAGTCCCATTTGGGAGCCGTATAGGTGTAGGGGATAGCTTTCATGGCCTTGTTGGAATTATCCATAACAGGAAGCCACATTTCGTGAGAAACGCCCTCGATGGTGACGGATGTGTAAACCATGAAGCCAGTGATAGGATCATAGACGTAAGGAAGACCGTTAAACTTTTTGACCTCATAACTGGCAGATGGGTACAGCTTTTTTACTTCAGCCCACGCGTACGGCCAACTGACATATTTCAGCTCGGTGTTACCTGATTTTTTGACTTCGAGATGGTCTTTCAAATTGACAGCGAATAATTTTACAAATGGATTTTCCATAATAAGACCTCCAGTACGAATAAAGAAAAGAGGCGCAACAGCATTTGAACTGTTGCGCCTCTTCGATGTTAGATTTACGGATTGAGCAGAAAATCAATGATATTCCGATGAATGATTCCGTTTCGGCTTAAATTCACCAAATCACCACTGATTACGTATTTAGGATAGTTGTCGTGTAGCCGTTCCAGATTTCCGAACTCCCGTTCTTCATCAGCAGGAGTGATTAGATAAGCAACCTGAATATAGAGCTTTTCATCTCCACGGTAGCAGATAAAATCAATCTCAGTGTCGTCCAACTTGCCGACCTGAACTTCATAGCCACGGCTCCGCATTTCCAGATATACGATGTTCTCATACAGCTTGTTGCTGTCAAGTTTTTCGCTTTTCTTGATAACGTTCCGCAGGCCAAGATCGACTGCATAGTACTTTTCTGTGCTGGACAGGAGCGCTTTTCCTTTGATATCATAGCGGCGTGCATCCACACGCTTGCTTTCGGAGCACACCCACGATACCTTATAACCCGGTGCTGTGCCATAGGCAGCATCCTGCATTTGCAGCTTGACCTGCTGCTCGATAGCCGTTTTCTCCTGTTCCATCTGCTCGATTTGGTCGGAAAGCTCCTGCCGCTTATCCAGAAGTCCATGCAGGGCACTCAGATCAGCGGTCTTGTCCCGACTATCCGCCTCATAAAGCTGGTTGATTTTCTGCGTATCACTGTCACAGCCATTGGGTGCAGGGGGAATCTGGGGCACAACATGGTTCGTCCAGAAAAGTTCTTCCTTATCAATGAGATCAGAAAGCACCTGCTTATCTGTCACGATCTTGTGGATCACCAGTTCTCTGCCGAAAATCAGAGCCGCCACATACCAGCAGTCGAAACCGCTGACGGCTAAGTAGTGGTCAACCTGCGCCAGATAGTGAGCCGGGATTTTGCCATCTGCCCACTTATCCGCAGAAAACGGCGAGACTGTCTTGCATTCCAGCCCTGCTTTCTGCCCAACGATCAGGCGGTCAAAGTCTGCCAGAAGCAGCGGATGTTCCTCGCTTTGGTAGATAGCGTTTGCACGGCGCACCTTAAAGCCCGTTTCTTCGGAGAACCGCTGCGCCACATAATCCTCCAAGTCACGACCCTGCCGCATGGCTTCGTTGTCGATATTTTCAATGGTATCGCTGATTTTATCGTGGTACACCTGAAATGCGGAGCG
>OIZH01000077.1_pt1 | contig 20655 bp, 25 predicted proteins | sample 1588511 | NCBI WGS metagenome assembly OIZH01 (sample SAMN03283237) | human gut metagenome | biome: human-associated habitat; material: feces | host: Homo sapiens | place: Peru | collected 2012
TCCCCGCGGAAGCCTCGTCCGAGAGGATGTGGGCGTTGAAACCGTCCATCACGCTAAGCCTGTCTTTTTTATTTTAATAACAAGCGGCAGGTGGTCGGACATCATGAACCCGTCGTTGACCACCCCGCACGAAACCACGGAAAGGCCGAAGGCGGCGCAGTGGTCCAGGCTTCCGGGCGACCCCGTGAAGTTGTGCCTGAACGTGACGTCGCCGATGTCCTCGACCTTCTTGCCGAGCCTCACCGCTACCTCCGCCGGGGAATGATTGAAGTCTCCGGCCATCAGGCACGGGCGCTTCTCTGCCTCCCTCCGGAGCCTCTCCCACACCTTCCCCATGCACTTCCGCCACGTGCCGTGGACGTTGATGACGCGCACGCCTTCCACCTCCGCCGCGTTGTGGTGTATCGAAAACCACAGCGGACGCGCCTTGATCCCTCTGCGGACGTAGATGTGGTGCGACGCCGACAGGCCGACGCGGCGGTAGCCTTTCGGGATCCAGAGGTTGGCCGGGAACGACAGCTCCTGAAGGCAGAGGACATCCGGGCCCTCGTCGGTTATGAACCTCCTTATCCTCTCCATCCGCCTGCGCCACCAGCGCGGTGACTTCCTGTCCGTGTCCCTTGTCCAGACGCGGCAGTTGAGCGATATTATCCTCATGGCCGTCCCTCCGTCGCTTCAGCCGAAACCGCGTCCTCGTCCTCCGGGACCTCCGCGTCAAGCGCGGCCACCCCGGCCTCGGCCTCGTTGATCTCTCCTCGCCACGTCCTCCTCTGCGAGAGGACGGCGGCGTACTCCTCCTTCGTGGCCGCCCCCTCGGCGATCTTGGCCGCCACGTAGTCCGTCTCCTTCAGCTTCGCCTCCCTGTCTCTGACGAGGGAGAACAGGACGTTCCTTTTGTCCTCGATTTCCTGTCTTGTCATTTTTCTTCCTTTTGTCTTTATTGAACTTGAAATGATATTTCCTCTTCAGTATGTCATTGTGCTTATACCCCTCGTTCGCTTCGAAGCATCTGCGGTCATCGTTATAATGGCAGTATTTCTCCCACTTCGGACTGACCTCATCGACAAGGTCTCTGATGACGCCATAGGCGTTCTTGTGCTTGAAGTTCCCCAGATAGCTGTTGATGCTGTCCAGGAAGTGGCCGAGCATTGACGGATACACAAGCCTGTTCCATTTCCGGATGGTCATCTTGCAGTTCCTTACGGCCCTGTCGCTTGCATAGATTCTGTCAAACTTGATTTTCGCACCCAGAAAAGTGACGCCCTTGCTGTAGTGCTGCTGATACCTCTTGCGTGGGTGCATCTGATAGCCGAACTCCTCCATCAGCATCTTTTCGCTGGTGGCTACGTGGGCAAGCCCGGCCTGCAGGTTCTCCACTACCCAGACCATATCGTCCACAAATCTTGTGTAATGAAGTCCGCAGGTGTCCACCTGAAACCTGTCAAACTCCGCCAGCGCGTAGTTCTTCTCCACCTGCCAGAACTGGTTGCCGAGGCAGGCTCCGTGTTTCGGGTCGTTATTGAAGATGACGCTTTTCCCGGCGGCTATGATGTCGTCCCATCTGAATCGCGGAGACCTCAGACGAGCGTGATCCTGCGGATAGGCGTAGTTGACGCGCATCAGGATGTAGAGCAGATCGTCACGCTCCTCCCCGTCCGGGAATCCCGACTCGATCAGACGCCGGTACGCGCCGTACGACCTGTCAAGCTCCGTGGACGGGAAGAACGCCCGGATGTCGCGCTGTATCACATAACAGTCCCTGGTGTAGTTCAGCGACACCCTCCTGATGTCGTCACGCACCTTCCCGATCGCCCTGTCGCATCCGTAGCCCACGCGGTTGTTGAACGTGCTGCCCGTCAGTCCCTCCTCGACGAGCGGGCGCACCCTCAAGTCGAAGTGGTGCTGCAATATCTTAAGCTGCATCAAACACGCTATGACTTCCCTGTCCCTCGGGTTGGGATTGACGAACGCATATAAAAAGGAAACAAGGGTGCGGTCGTTGAAATCCCCAAGCAGCCGCGCGATGTCTCTCTCCCAGTGCAGCTCGAAATGCACGCTGTCGGGACTCCTGCGCTTGTTGGCGCGGCATCCCAGATAGTCGTCTATGAGTGTTCTCAAAACCATGTTCCTTCAATCATAATTCACGAGGGGAGCCGCCACGTACCAGTAGTACAGGTAGTTGCCGTTCGCGTAACCGTTGTTGCCGTTCGCGATCCACCCGTTGCTCGGGTAGTACCGGGAGCAACTCCAGACGCTGGCGCTCCGAGACCCATGCCTTGCTCTTACCTGCCGCGTGCGCGGAAGGAGGGTCCCCTTTATGATTCCAGAGACTGCCGGATCATCACTGTATGCCGGTCATGCCCTTGTTTCCGTTCTTCATTATCGACTTCCTCCACCGCGTCACGCCCTCGTCCAACCTCGCCAGGCTCTCCGTGATCCTCACCTTGATCTGGTCGGGGGTCTCGCCGGACCTCGCGTCCCTGACGTTTATGATGTTCCTGCCGCCTATCGGCCTGACTGTCCACATAAAGACCGCCATGTTGGCGCAGAGCCTCTTCAGATGGATCCGCCTGTCCTCCTCGAAGTCGTAGGCGAGCATGAACTCCTTGATGACGTCCTGTATCTGCGTGACCGCGCGGTTCCCGTAACGGATGCGGTCAACCTTCGTCATCATCATCTCCGCCCTCACAAGCAGGTCGTACAGCTCCACCGCGTCGATGATTATCTGCGGCTGCTCCTTCTCGCCCGGCAGCAGGGCCGGCTCGTAGTATTCCGATCTTGGCATAACACGATGTTGTTTTTTGCTTTACGGGCGGTAGCGGGGACGCTCCCGCCCAAGACTAAGCCTAAGCCGCGCCTCCGGCGGCGTTCAAAAGCACGAGGGGAGCCGCCACGTACCAGTAGTACAGGTAGTTGGCGTACGCGTAACCGTAGTTGCCGTTCGCGAGCCACCCGATGCTCGGGTAGCACCGGGAGCAACTCCAGACGCTGGCGCTGTTTCCTAACGCCGAAACCCCTATGGCCTCGAGGGCGGCGTTCACCGGGTCGGCGTCGCGGCCGTCCGTCGTAGGGTACTTGAGTTGCCCGACAATGCTAAACACCCTGTCGATGTCCGGAAGCACCCATTCGCCCTGCCTCAGGAGCTCGTGGTCGTATCCGAGGTCCGCGGCCAGCCTCGCCGCCGGGCTCGCGTATTTCGTCACGCCGTCCTGTCCGGCGTAGGTGATCCCGGCGAGGTAATAGGTATTACGCTTCTCCGTGCCGTATATGCTGTCGTTATGGATTCTGTACTCCGACGGACGGACGGGCAGGAAGCTCTCCATGAATTTCAGCCAGCCCTCCTCGCCCTCGCCGTAGACTCCGCGCAGGAACGCGCAGTGGTCGCTCTGATACCTCGACGTGCCGAGGTAGCCGGGCAGGCATATCGGATAAGAGACCTTCGTCGTAGTCACGTCCGACGCGGGGTTGTATGTCGTGCTGGAGTTGTCACCGCGGAAAAACGCCAGCGCCCTCGGCCAGTTCGTTATCGTGCCCTCGCCGTCTCTTCTTCCGTTCCTGCGGAGCATCCGTCTCGTGTAGGCCCACTCCGGCGCGGTCGCGTTGGCGAGCGCGAATCCGTCTTTCGCGGCGTTCGAGGTCTGGTGGTAGGAGGTGTAGGCGTAGCACAGGGTGACGTTCCCGTCCCCGTCGGCCTCCGCCACCCAGTCCTGCGCCGTGAACGGCTCGTTCGCCCTGAAGTAAGTGTTGAGCTGCGAGGCGAGCGCCTCGGCGTTGTCCGCGTTGTAGCTGACGGTGTAGTCGTGGGCTGCAGCCCAGTTGTCGGAGGCCTCGCGGACGCTCAGCGTACCTGTCTGGTCCGTGCCATCCAGGGTGTAGCCGGAGAGCCTGACGAACAACCGCTCCAGTATCGGAGCTACGGCGAACGTCCTGCTCATCACCGCGACCTCGCCGCGGAAGTCCTGGTGGTCCACGCCGATGACGACCACGCCGATGACCTCGCCTCCCTCGGGGAGTCCGTCGGCCTTGAACGTCCCGGGCGCGGCGAAGCGCAGCGCGTGCGAGCCGTCGAGGTAGGCCACGCTCCCCGTCCTCGCCGACCTCAGCCCCACGACCACGTTCCTGCCGTCGTACCTGCATATATTGCCCGCCTTTATGAGGGAGACCTGGCTCTCGTCCGCGCCCTTCCCCGTGTCGGCCTTGAAGGCCGCCTCTGTGTCGTAATACTTTATCATGATGTATCCTCCTTTCTTTTTTTTTTAAGCCTGCCTCCAGTCCGCGACGGAATCAACGCCGGCGGCGTAGTACAGCCCGCCCGCCGCCGCGTCGAGGTTGATGTACTGCTGCCCCGCGAAGGCCGGCACCCCGTCCCACGGGAGTCCGTCCGGGAGGTTGTCCGGCACGTTCGACGCGGCCGGGACGCCGTGTCCGAGCATCACGAGGGGATAGCGGCACCTCGTCAGCCCCCTCACGTCGATCGTCCCGGCGGTCGCGTCGCCGAGAAGGCCGCGGCTCCCCTCCAGCGCGTCCAGACGGGCGGCGAGGCTCACGAGCGCCTCAGCGACTACACGGTGGTCGAGCTGCGCCTCCGTCTTCTGATAACAGCTCTCGACGTCCTTCTTGTTCGCCTTGGTCATGCTCAAATCCTCAATGGACTTCGTATGCCCTGCCGCGAGCGTGTTCAGCGCGGCCACTCCGGCTTTGTTCTCGGCCACCCCGGATGCGTTCCCCGCTATGTCTGACGTGTGTTTCTCCGTCAGCGTCTGAAGTTGGGATATTGCCGCGGCCAACTGCGCCGCCCCCGTTTTGTCTGAGGCGATGTAGTCCGCTATCTCCTTCAGGGTGTCGAGGTCCTCCGGCGCTCCCGCCACAACCCTGGCTATTGCGTCGGCCACGGTCTTCATCACCGAGCCGTCAACGTTGGAGTCGGAGTTCAGGATGTCAATGAGCGACTGGAGCGCGGCCACGGCTGCCTTGCGGTCGGTCTCCTCCTTGGATATGGCGGCGTTCGCCCTGTCGATGTCGCCCTGCTCCTTGGCCTTCTGCGCGGCGAGGTCGGCGGCCACGTTTGCCACGTCCGACTGGCGGGCGATGACCTGAGGGTCCACGGACACCGTGTTGTCATCCTCGACTGACACGCCGTAGCCCTGCCTCACCGGCCGGGAGTATGTCCCGGCGCCGTTCAGGTACTCGTTGGCGCGGCCGTCCATCTTCAGCTTGTCAACCTTACCCGCCCTCTCGTCCGTGAGGTCGTTCGCGGAGAGGCCCTTGCCTGGCTCCTTGTCCACCTTGCTGTCCAGCATCCCCTGGACGCGCTTGTCGGCATCCGCGGCGGACTCCTTAGTCTCGAACTTCTCGTCGGTCTCCTCTTTCGCGTACATCCCGAGGTCGGAAGGCCTCTTGTTCCCCTCCAGCACCACACCGTTGATCGATGGCTTGCCGGTCAGGGAAGGGTAGTCCGTCGCTCCGGTGCCGCCTATCCTCACCGTCCTCGTCCGCACGTCGACGGTGATGTTAAGGCCGTCGCCAGTCTCCCCCTCTGCGGTGGACTCGACCGTGGCCTCACCGCTGGACTCGACAACCTCGATGAGCGACCTCTCGAACGCCCTGCCATTTCCCTCCGAGTCCTTGAAGGTGACCTCAACGCCGTACACGCCCACGCCCAGCGATCCGGCGGGGAACAGGGCCGAGACCTTGGAGCCAGCGACCGCCGTGTCCTTGCCCTGGACCTTGCTGAAGGTTCCCACAAGCCTCAGGGACACATCGGCGGCATCCGACAAGTCCAAAGGCTTATAAACGCCGCTGTCCTTGTCGTATACCGACAGCAGGGCCTCGACTGTCAGGTCGTTGCCGTACACCACGCGGACGGCGGGGGATGATACACAAAAACAAGATCTATCCATATACTTCTTTTAAATTAAAATCACTATCTTTACATCATCGACTACCCAAAGGGTGGAAGATTGTCGGCGACAACCCAAAGGGTGGACGCCTTGCCCGGACAGCCATAGGCTGCTTGGGCTTTTTTTTATCCAGAAACCCCGAAGAAAAGCCGGTCGCGGTTCTTTTGCCCGGCCACGCTTGTTCCGAACACCGCATCAAGCGTGGAGACCATTGAATATATATATCTCGGTACACCTCCGATCTCCTGCGTTGTGGGTGACAACGTCTTTGATGAGTCCAATAGGGCCGTGAATGCCGGATTGACGCACCTTACAGCGATTCCAAACCGCAGATATCCGGAGCCGCCCACGAAGCCTCTTGTCGCTCTCTTGACCGCCGCCCACTGCTCATAGGTCCGCCCGAACAATTCCGCGGCCGTATAGGCTGTATCATGGCAGAATCTCTTCACGATGAAGTCACGAAGCGTTGTCATACTAATAATCGCAATTCCCGAGTTGCCTGCCGCTGTACAGGCCGATGAGTGCTCCGTCACGCTCTTATTGCCTAATGCCACGGCCCAGCCTTTCTTGTGCTTATAGAATTTCTGCAAATTCGTTTCGGCAGTCTTCCTTGAATTTTTACGCCGGTATACCATAAGGACCGCCTCATAGCCCGATGCGGATGTAAGCAAAGGATGCCAGATGTGCAGATAATCAATCTCTCTTTGCTCTGGGTCAGCTCCCCAGACAATAACAAGTTTCGGTGCAGTTTGCAACCTCGCCAAATTATCCAAAGTCTCCGCGGCTTTGGGAATGCCAAATTTAAAGACAAATTTCTTCTTTGTATCCGGGCCACTTGTCGTGACCGAGGCGGTCGGTGTGGTCCCATCCACCGCCTCCGCTGTGGCCTCCGGGGTGTCGAATCCGGCCGCCGCTCCTGGAGCGCCAGAGCCGCCCGAACCTCCGGAACCGGAACCGCCCGAACCTCCTGAACTCTGGCCGTACACGTTTGATGTTATCAATTCCGTGTATGACAGACTCACCGCCGGAAGGCTGAGCATCGTGAGGTCGATCTCGCCGGTGATAAGATTGAAGGAATACTGTTCGACGATATAGTCAAGATTATCGGCCGTTGTGTGCGTCGTCCTTATAAATTCAGGAAGCCGCCAAGCGGCTGCGGTTTTGAACATCACGATGCCGGACAGCCTCAACCGTGGTGTAGCCACGGACAAGGCATTGTCGATGGCCATAAAGGCGTTGAAGTCCTGTGCGGTGGTGATGGCCGCAGATGTGAACTTCTTCTCCTGAATCGCGTTCAGGCGCGCCTGCGCCATATCCGCCCCGAACTGGAGGGTCACCTCGTCGCCTGCCGTCCTCGCCGAATTGTCAAGGATGACACGAGTCGCCAAGCCGTCAGGGAAATCACATACAGACAACCTGACATCGGCCAGCCTTGCGTTAGCTTCCCAGACGGTGGAACCGTCGCCTTCGCGGACACATCTCGCACTGAAGCTCCCCTGCGATGGAACGAACGCCGATGACCCAACCTTCTCCGGAATTGTAAAAGTATAGGTATATTCGGCGAATTCCGTTGACAATTCCTGCCCTATCGGATAATCATTACCCGGATAAGTGACCGAATAGCCACCGCTTTCATTGTAATAGATCATTACGCTTCCATTATTTATGGCTAAGCCCCATTTCAGCAATGTCTTTCCAACAGAAAAGCCCGAGTTCTTGGCCCTGAACGTCAAAGTGTATCGCCTTCCAGACGCCAGTTTGGTGAAAAGCACACCGGCGATACTGTCAATCCGCTCCGGCTGTTCCGTCAACGCCCAGTATGGTCTTGTCGTCAAATCCACGGTCGCGCCATACTCCGAAGTTCCCCACGTCGGAGTATCTCGCAGGGTTTTGACGTTAGTTCTGTCGAAGGTCTTTGCTACATTGGCCGCGTGTATCTCTTCGCTCACCGTCAACTCCTTGTGCGCCGGCACAATCTCCACTGATAGGTTGCCAGACGGGAACATCTTACCGGATCCGGCCAATGAGCTCAACCCGATATAGCTCATCCCGCTGTAATTGCTGACATCTGTCTCGCGCAAAACCACCCAGCTAAGGGTGCCAGCGTCAAGCCTGATATACGCGTGCAGGCTTTCCAGAAGGCCGTCAAGGACATCGTAATAGGAGTTTCCGGCCTTGGCGTCCACGTTCACCGTCAGATTGATCAAACTCTCGCCATCTCCGGACAACGAGCTTATGGCCGTTATATTCGTTATTCCCTGATTTGTTTTATCGAGCAGCAAAAGAAGCAACTCCCTAACCGTCTTGTCGCCCTGCTCCTCAAAATCGAAGTTTTTCAGCTCAGACAAATTGTCCGATGCCGTCAGCGTCACGTCATATGGGGTGTTCACCCACGGCGCCGAATACAGTTCCGGCGTTATAAAGCCCCGCCAGACCCTCGACGCTCCGAACTTGACGGTCACTTGGTAAAGTGTCGGGTCCGAGGTGTAAAGATCCGCAAACTCCTCTTCGACAAGACACTCCGCAGCCCATTCCAGGGATGAACCAAGGATATGACCGGACCTCTCACGCTTCAGGACGGCGGAGCCGCCCACGGCGCGGCTGGAGACGGCACCGGTGTAGTCCTTCTTCGCCACGGAGATCGTGACCTCCGGACCGTTGGCCGCTTCAAAAACAAACCTGTATAATTCCCCGTAAGCCATAATCAAGTCGTATAACGCTTCCGGTTCGCCTCATTGTTCAGCACGGCAACCAGCTTCGAGCCATCCGCCTGGAGCGTGCCGATCACGTGCAGTGTCATCTCTCTCTCCCAGCTCCGGTCGCCGGAGTTGTTATTGGAATATCCCGAACTTGCCACGGAGCTCGCCACGTAGGACGTTCCGGTGGCGCTGTTTACCGCCGCCTGGAGTCCGGCCTTGGCGGCTGCTCCCACCGCAATGAGGGCGGCACCGGCGGCTATGGCCGTGTAAGGGTTGGTGAGCATCGACTTGAACGCCTCGGAGGCAAGACCGGCGGACACCATTATCTCACCCATCTTGATCGCGGCCTCGGCAAGAGGCGAAAGAAGTGCGTTCATCATACCGGCCCCGCTCATCTCGTCAAGCCCTGCCACGCAGTTTGCCAGATATTGGAAAGAGTCTGATATTCCGCCGACGATGGCCTCGTTCAGCGCCTTGTTGGCGTCATCCGTGGCCTTGATCATCTCGTCGAGGAAGTTGTAATACCCCTTGAAGCTCTCCGAGAGCTTTGACGGGTCGATTTTTGAAAGAAGCCCGTCCACGGCTGATGTGTCGAACTGCGTGAACTGCTTGAGCCCTTTCAAAGCGGATTCATCCATATTTATACCGCCCATTAGCCCCACGCCATTATCAGCCTTTCCGGTCAGACTTCCAGGCAGAGCTTTGAGCGGCGCGAATATGTTGTCGGAGGCCATCTTGTCACGCATCTCCATCGCCTTCTCCATCTCCGCGTTGTACTTGGCAATCTCGGTCATTCCGAACTCAACAGCCTTGTTTATACCATCCCGCCATTTCTGTCCGGTGGCGGCAACGCTCTGCTGGATGGTGTTCTGGAGGCTGACCATCCGCCTCAGCTTCTGGTTGCATTCCCTTTGCAAATCATTGACGGCCGCATAGGCATTTCGCTGCCTGTCCATGTCCTCAACGGAGCTGCTCGCAAGGTCGTTCTGCGCCTTGATGTTGTCGGCGACCTTCTTCTGCATCTCCACCTGCTCGGCGGTCGTGCTTTTTTGAAGGGCAATAGCCTTTGTGACGGCATCCTGCCGCTCCTTCGTGGACTTGGACGTGTCGGATGCGACAAGCATAAGATCCGCGACATCGGCAAGGTTCTTCTTCCACTCGATCGACTTGTCCTTCATCGCCTCCGTCGTGTCGAAGATCTCCTTGGCATAGACGGCCGCCTTTTTAGCGGCCGCTTCCGCTTCTTTGCGAACTTTTTCCAGCTCATTAGCCCTCTCGATGAACTGGTCTTCGTCACCGAACGAAGCTTTTAACATTTGCCCGCCCAAAGACTTAACTGTTGTCCAATACTTAGACCATCCGCTAAGAGTTTCAGCCGTTTTTTTTCCAAGTTGGGTAGAGTCGGAAATATATTGCTGAAAAGTGTTCGTCCAAGCATCTGTCTGCAAGGTCAACGAGGTTCCCTCAACTGTGTTGCGGTAACGCTCCGCCTCGTCATTAAGTATCTTAAAAGACGCTATAAGACCCGTAATGCCGATTCCGGCGATGGCTCCGGCGGCCACTCCCGCGCCCAAAGCGATCTTCTGGAAAGCCGTCTCTCCCTGTGCCGAAGCCCCCTTGAAAAGGGTCGCCACGTTCTTGAGTTTGGAGCCGACCTCCGTTATGGCGCCGATAGGTATGCCTAAAGAATCCTCCACGGCGGCGGACATATCGCCCACCGTCTTCGAGAACTCCTGCGTTGACTTCTTGGCCGCGGCCATCTCCTTCTTGAAGCCAGAGGCGTCCGCGTCAACACTCACTTTCAGTTTTTTGCTCGCCATATCACCAACCTTGTTTTTTGACTATATTCAACAGGCGGCCGATAGACCGCTCCTTCTGCTCGGAGGACATTTCCGGCGCTTTCGACTCCTTCGCATCCCACGGCATCGGCCAGAAGTCAGCCGGATCTCTTATCTGGTCTTTTCTCCGCAACTGGACGTTGAAGAGCCTCACCGCCGCACCTCTTGCCAGTTCTCCCAGGTGCCTCGCATTCGCCTCCTCCCTGCGTCCGTATGCCCTCATCGCCTCCCAGAACTCCCCAACCGGCATACCATAGAACTCCGCGCGTGTCATCCCCAGAAGCCCGAAAGCCCAGCCCCGCGCATCCGCGATGGTGACGCTAATGCGCGGAGCCGTGTCCTCTACTCTTTTTTTTTGCCGTCCTCCTGACCTGAGGCCCCGGGGGACAGCTCCCTGAATATGGCCGCCACCGCATCAGGCACCTCGGTCAACGAGTTCGGAGCCGCCCCGACATCCTCCGGGGTGATCCTCTCATCGCTTCCGCCCTTGCGCAGCCCCTCGTTGACACAGGCGGCCACCAGCGCGGTGCAGTCCGATGCCGACAGCCGCGCTATATCCATCAGCCCGTCTATCGTGTCGCGGCCCACATATCTCAAATAAGCCGCCACGGCGTTGAAGTTCGCCGCCGCCGGATAGAACCGGCCGTTAACCTTGACCTCAACCATGGCTACGATTCTGGGGTCATCGCTCCCGACACCTTGAAGTTCATCGTCCAGCTCGCGGTGTCCTCGGAATTGGAACTCTCGGTGTAGCCGGTGCAGACACAGTTGCCTGAATAGGACTTGCCGCCGGCACAGGAATAGACGAACGGAATGACAGCCGCCGAACCTGTCTTCAAGGCCATCTCTATCAAATCGTCACGCGTCAGCTTGGTCGTGGCTCCTGTCGTGGATACCTCGACCATTCCCTGTGCCGCGAAAGTGACCTCCTGCCCGATGACCATTGACTGCTTGTTGCCCTGGTCATCCTTTGTGATGCTCTCCTTTGTGGTCGGGGTGATCGTGAGATCATCCTGAGTGCGTCCGGCCAAAGTCTTGTTGTTCAGCTTGAACGCTATGTTGTAACCTTCTACCATAATATTAAAAAAATCTAATCGTATTGCGTTATCCGGAACCTGACCTCGCTGCGCCATATCCCCTCCACGCAAGTGTCGGAGCGGGACACCGTGAACGTCCTGAAGGTTCCGTCATTCATCGCTGCCAAAACAGCCTCCTCCACCTTGTCAGCCAGCGGCCTCGTGTCAGCGAACCTCTTGCCATAGACGGTGACCGGAAGGCTGGAGACAATCTTGTATACGCCATCCTTGGTGCGGAAATACTCCGGCGAATGCTCATACACGGCGTAAGGATACGCCCCCGTCTCCGCCTCGTAAAGCGAGACCGGGACCACCTCTTTCACGGCGGCTACCACAGCCTTGCCTATTCTGTCATCAAAGCCTGTCGAGATCATAACCCTGCTTTTTCAAAGACCCCTTGAATTCCTCCAGAAAGACATTCTCCCAGCCTTCGCAGGCCTCCTCAAAGAAGCCGGTCGGGAACTGTCCCTTGTCATTCCGCCTAAGCCGCCCGTTCGCCGAATCCTTACTTTTGACCGGATAATCGAACTTATGGTTCGGGTCGCGCCTCTCCAACGTGCCATAATCGGCCCAGTACGCCTTGAACCAGTCAGAGACCTTCTTCCCGTTCGGCTGGTGCCCCTGCGCCTCGTGTCCGTTGTAAAGTCCCATATCGGCGTAGAAGTTGCCGTCCCTCGACATCTTGGCCTTCGACTTGATCAGCTTCTTCCAGCGTTGTGGTATCTGCCTTTTGAGTTTGGCCGCCACCTTGCGTCCAGCTGATGCCATAGCCTTCTTGCCGGCCTTCTGAAGCTCCTTCGGAGCGCCGTCAAACATACGGAGGACATCCTCGACGCCGTCTATCCTTATCGCCTTTGCCATATCACTCGATTGATCTGACGGACAACTTGCAGACCGGCGAAAGCCGTGAAACGGGGTCGATGCCCTCGATCGAGTAAGGGACACCGGCGACGAGGACACGCCATCTTGTCGTCAGTTCCGGCACCTTCCAGATGGTCAGGGTCAACGCCTGGCCCTGCTCCAGGTTGCCGTTGTCAATAACCTCGTCGATGTCGCGCTCCACCTTTGCGAACACATCGCGGACACATTGCCAGTTGTAGATCTTCTCACCGGTGTCCCCGGTGGTGATCTCGCAGCGCTGCAGCCGCACCCCCGTGTCAAAGTCGCCTATGCCCCAATTCTCCATACGTTACAGCTCATAGTTGCGGTAAGGCCGCAGAAGCGCGGCGGATGCCTTGGGGAGCGTCTCCACGCTGTCCAGCGGATTGCTGAACAACGAGGAGGCTATCAGGAGGATGGCGTTCATCAGGTCATCAGGCACCTGCTCCATTCCCGCCGTCCAGACGATCTCCGCCTCATCGCCCGTCACGGACGGGTCGAAGCGGACGACGGACGACGACCGCAGCGCGGTCCAGCCTTCCGAAAGCAAAACCCCGTCCACCGCCACGAACTCCACCGCCAGAAGCGGGGAGTCCAGGCGGATTTCGGGTGAAAAAGGGAATATGTCGGAGAAGCGGGACTTGAACACGACACGCCCGATCTGGTGCTCTGCTGAGCGAACGGCCGCGCAAAGCTTCTGCCGCAGCTCATCGTCCAGATCACAGGAGGTCAGTCTCAAATGGCTTTTCAGCCTTCCGAGACCCTCCCAGAGCATGTCATCGTCAAAATCCCGTCTCATTGCTTTAGTCAGTCGTAATGTCCACGATGGCCGCGAAGCTCTTAGGCTCGACAACCTTGATGTCATTCCATGCGTTCAGCGTGATGATGATCTCTCCGTTGCGCGCACCGGTGTACGGGTCAACAACGATGTCAATGCCGCCCCACTGACCGATATAGAGATCCTGGAAGTTGCCGAAGATGAGCGCGGAGCACTTGGAGGCGGCCGTGCCCTTGGTCAAAGTTGCCGGAACGAGGTTTGTCCAGTCGAAAGGATAGCCGTTCAGGATCTTCGGAGCCTCGTTGGACAGCAGGAAGCGCGCCGTTCCGGATGCCATCTCGGTAACCTTCAAGACGCCGTTGACCTTGGCATTGGAAAGATACGCCATTCTGCCACGGTTAGCATTCTTGGAGTTAACCTCGGTCTCCAAGGCTACGATGTGCTTCCAGTCGATGGCGCCGCCGTTCGTTCCCATGGCCACGCTTCCGATGCCGGTGGTGTTAAGGATTCCTGTAGGCTCCCCGTCTTTGCCCGATCCGTTGATGGCGGCTTTCTCCAAAAGCTGGGCGTGCGCGTCGGTGATCTTGTTCAGCAAATCGGCCTCGACATCAAAGGATGTCTGCCTGAGCAAGTCCTTGGTGGTGGCCACTGACACGGATGACCTGTGCGGGGTCATAGTCAACTTGGAGTAGGCGACCTTCTTAAGCTCGTTCTTGTCGCCCTCGCCTTCCCATGCCGCCTGAACCGCGGACGAGCTGATGGCCGTGAACGTGCCCACGAGGTCGGTCAGCACGGTCGCGCCCAGTCCGGCCACAACCAGCTTGTCCTTGAGGATGTCAAGGTAACGCCTTTCGCCCTCCTCTGTGAGGTTGCCGCCGTCAGCCGCGGTCGTGTAGTTCTGGCCGCTTGCCGCACGTAGATAGGCTGAAGGGATGACATGCCCGCGCCTTGTGAGACCCAGGCGCTCATATTCCTTGGCGCCCATCTCGTCAACTTCCTTCTCGATTCCTTCCAGATTTCCGGCCACTATTCCGGCGATGTAGCGAACCAACGAGAACGGTCTTCCGGCCACCCTCTGCCTTCTGTCAAACTCCCTGTCGGCAGCCTGCTGCGCAGCGGCCTCGATGGTCTCCGCCTGTTCCAGCTCCAGCATCAGCGCCTTGACCTCCGCAATGCCCTTCTTCAAGGCATCGGCGTTCTCCGGGCTGTTCTGGATGCCCTTGACCTCCGCGACCTTGGCCGCGAGATCCCTTCTGATTTCCGCTATTTTTCTCATGATTTTAAAATATGTTAAAGCAGAGCTGCCTCCGCTATAGTTAATTGCCTTTCGACCTCAACCGCCAACGCCATAGTCTCCATGTCATCCTTTGACACCTCCTCAACGTCATCCATCCGCCGCAATTCGGCCATCTCCTCCTCCTGCGCCTCGATGGACTTCTTGAGAGCGTTCGGGTTCGCCGGGATATTGACCACGGAGACCTCGAGCAACTCCTGTCCGGCATAGTAATAGGTTGGGTTTTTTCCGTCAAGGGCCTCCTCGCCCTTGCCCCAGCTGCCCTTTCCCTTCGGCAGGAATCCGACCGATACGGCCTTCAGACTGCCGAACAAAAGCTTGTTGTATATCTTGTCGGCCAGCTCGTTTATCTCCTTCGGCTCAAAGTCCACATCGACATACAGCTTTCCGTCCTTCGTGTAGGCTTTTCCCTTGCCGATGACGTTATCCGGGTTCTCTGTGTCATCCCATCCGCCGTAGACCTTGTGCTGATAGCCGATGATGCCGTTCTTGTTGAAACGGTCAAGCGACCAGCCCTCTTGATTGAGGACCGTGCCGTGCGAATCCCTCGTCGAATCCGAAGCGATGAACGTGATGCGCCTCGAATCCTTGCTCTTGGCCTCCACAACCGCATCGCCGGCGGTTCTGAACAATATCTTATCCATTGTCTTGTGTGTTTTCATCATTCTCCTTGCCCACCACTCCTGAATTGAGCGGATAAAGCATATCATCAAGCCCGTCCTTGTGCTGCAAGCCTTCAAGTTCCCGGACCTCGTTCCTCGACATATAGCCGTCAAGGATGGCGTTATGGTAATAGCTCGACCGCGCGGACGTGTCTCCTCTCAGCAAACCGCCAAGACCAAACTCCACATCATACCGTCCCACCTCGTCCGAGAAGAACATCTTGGTCCTCAACTCCACCTCCAGGCGCTTGATGATCGGCCGCAGGGTATATTCAACAAACTGGATGGTCTGATGCTCGATGTTGCTGAACGTGGCGTGTGATAGTTCCGCTATCATGTGCGGAGGAATGTTCAGGATGCGCGCCACGTCCTGAATGGACAGCGTCTCACTTTGAATAAGCTGAGCCGCGACCGGGTTGACCGACAACTGCTTGTATTTAATGCCATATTCCAGCAAAGGCGTGCCGAAATTGCCCTCCGAGGCGGCCTTGAAATGCTCGATAAACTTGTTGTAAGCATCATCCCCAAGGTTGCCGTCCGTCTCCAGCACCGCCCTGATATTGCCTTTCCGGGTGTAAAACTCGCTTCCGAACTTCTCCGTGGCAAGGTTCTTCCCCAAAGCAATGGCGTTATATATTACGGGGTTGACACCTGTAAGTCCGTCAAGTGTCAGAAGCATGAAGTGCAGCATGTCATCACCGCTGTAAGTGCCGTTGAGCCATGAGAGTCCCGGATCAGGGATTATGACGCGATACCACCTCTTCCCTCCGGACAGGGTGGCCGTGACATTGGACGGGTGTACCTGATGGATGGACACCGGACTCCCGTCCGCTCCACGGCGGATGACGGCATAGGCGTTGCCCCAGCCCTCAAGCCACGTGGTGACGCAATTCCAGAAGTCGAAAGTGTTGGTGTAGTCGTTAGGTCTGACCGCGACGAGCCTGTAAGCCGGATGATCCTCAGCCGCCTCCTGCCCCTTGCCTGTCTTCCTCCGCACCGAGCGCGGAAGGGACGCTATATTCTCGGAGATCAGGCGGATGCCGGCGTAGAACGCGGTTATCTTCATCGCCGTGGAGTTGCAGACGTGTTGACCATAATCCACGGGCGGCGGAACTATGACACTGCCTGACGGGGCGACGGTCACCGACCGCCTCCTCGCGCCTCCGAATATGCTGCTGAATATCGACATCGTCCGCAAGATAGCAAGCGGACGGCGTTAAAATGTGGAAAATTCTACCAAAGTCGAGTCTTATCGCCGAAATTCCCTCGAATGCCTGAAGGTGTCATACGAAACGAACCGCGGCTCCCCGAACTCGGCTATGAACAGGCCGTTCAGGAAATCGAACACCTCGCGCCTCGAAGTAGTCTGCTTTATCGCCCGGCGGCGGCGCAGCTCCGCCCAGAACTCCCTGGCGAACCCGTCCCTTGTGACCATCCGCCAGACCCTCTCGTCAATCTCTCTCATATCACCCTCAAATCATGATTGGAATAAATTATCTTGCTTTCCTGCCCCGCCGTGTCGTTCAGCCATCCGCCTATGGCATCCACAGAGGCCACAACCCCATCTATCTTGTTCCTCGACCTCGCCTTGTCAAGCTTGATGTTGGCATTCGGATCACGGTACACCACGACATTGCGGAACATCCACCGGATTATCGGATTGCCGAGAAAATCAAGCTCGTGCCGCAGGACGGCGGCCTCCAGCCACTTCGTCGGCACGGACATATAGCGGATGTTCTGCTGGTACTCCATCAGGCGGTCGCAATACCGCCCGAACTTCGGCAGTATGTTCCAGATCGCCCACGGGTCATACGTTATCTTCCTGACGTCATACAGATCCATCCACGAGATCAGGGTCTGAAGATACCAGTCCTCGTCAAGCGTCTTGCCCGGTGTCACGACAAGCCAGCCCTGCTCCTTCCACTGCCTGTAATCGACACGGTCGGACATCTCCGCCACCTTGGACTCCGGGACGCAGAACAGATAACGCACGGCCTTGAAGGCCGGGAACCAGAACGCCGCCGCCGTGATGTCATTCTTCGAGGCGAGGTCAAGGCCGACATAGCACTCCTGCCCGAGCAGGACGGAGGGGTCAAGCCCCCTGCCGTTAGCCGCCACATCGTCATCGCTAATCCACACCTCCGGGGCATCCACCCACATGTTCAGGTTCTTCGTGCAGAAGGCGGCGAGTGTGGAGCCTCCCTTCTTCTTTGCTTCCTGAAACTCGCTCTCCATATACTCCGGATAAAGCGAAACGCCGTAATTCGGGTTGACCTTGCGCCAGACCTCCGGGTCGTCCCAGCGGTCGCCCTCGTCCGGCTCAAAAAGCATTATGAAGTGGTTGTCCTTCTCCTGTATGCCGTTCATCACGTCTCGGAGGAACTCGAGGTCGCGGAAATACGGATAGCTGGTGTCCACGCCGGCCGTGGAGATGGAGAACACAAGCGGCTGCCGCCTCGAACCTATTCCCGTCTTTATGACATCATAGATCTCGTTCGTCTTCCAGGCGTGCCGCTCGTCGCATATCGCGGCGTGAGGGTTGAGTCCATCCTTGTTCTTTGTGTCCTTTGTCAAAGGCTTGAATGCAGAGGCGGTCTGCGACCTGACGATGCTTCCCCGGTAAATATCGGCGAGCGCTGTTAAGTCGCTGTTGCGCAGCAGTTCCTTGGCCGTGTCAAAGCAGATCTTCGCCTGTTCCTTGTCAACGGCGGCGGCGTACACCTCCGCGGCTGGCTCGCCGTCAAAAAGGAGCATGTAGAGCGCAATTATCGCCGCGAACGTCGTCTTGCCGTTCTTTCTTGGCACATAGACATCGGCGTACTGGTAGCGGCGACGCCGCGTCGCGACGCGATACCAGCCGAACACATTGGCGGCGACGAACAGCTGCCAGTCCTCCAGCCTTATGGCCTTCCCGGCAAACTCGCCTTTGAAGTGCTTCAAAGTCTGAGCGCATCGCACGAAACGCAGGAATTTCGACGTGTCAAAATAGAGATCATCCCGCCTCTTGTCATCCTCGTACCTCTGACAAGCCGCACGCAGCATCCGGCATGATGGTACCGCGCCGGACAAGACGCCCGCCGCATATCGATCCACCCTTGCGAGATATGCGCTACTGCTCATCCGGTCCACCTCCCTCCATTATCAGGTTGATGATCTTTGCGGACGGATCCTCTCCCTCGACCCTCGCCTTTATCCTCTGACGGTCAACAGGAGACAATCCGAAGTTGGAGCCTATCTTCGCCACGTGGCTGAAAAAGCGGTCCATCTGCCTGACGGACGGGTTCTCGACCATTCCGCAGACATTGCCCAGTTCATCGCGCTTTATCGTATACATCCCGTTCTTCTCCACATCGGCGGCGGCGGTCATATACATGTCAAACTCCTTCGCGAACATCACCAGCTCAGGAAGGTATGCCTGCTCCAGGATACCCAAGGGTATGAGTTGGCGGCAGACGGAAAGATAGATCTTCCTTTGCCTCTCCGTCAGAAGCTTGTAAGACATCGTGCCGCACGCGGCCTGGATGCTGCCGACCTTACGGCCTTCCAGATTGCCGTCATTCTTGCGTCTGCAAGCCTGATAAGTCCCCTTTAACTTAGCGAGTTGCGCCGGCTGTTTTTTACGTCCGCTTCCAGTACCTCCCATATCTATTTGAGTTTTTGCACATTACAATTCCTTGGCCGATTTTCAGCACTCGCGTCTCCGAAACTGGGGTCGTGGTCTTGGAAAGAATCGGCCGAGAGATTCGAGGCCCCCTCCCCCTCGGAGAGGAAGCCGGCCGGCTTGCCAGACGCCCGCGCGGCTACCTCATGACGGGCATTGGCGTGCGTTCTACGCCATTCAGCTATAACGGCTTTATCCCTATTACCTTTAGCGATATTGCAATCGGCACAGAGGCTTTGAAGGTTGCTCTCGTCAAAGAAGTCACGGCACACAGGGAACGGCACGATGTGGTCAACGACCTCCGCCGCCTTCAGCCGTCCGTTCCTCGCGCATTCGGCGCAAAGCGGGTGCGACTGCCTGAAAGCCCTGCTCAGACGCGTCCATCTAAACGTGTGATATAGATCATCAGACCTCTCACGGTGATAGCCACCGACTTCCAACTTTTTACGTTCCTTTGAATCCCACGCCAACGCTGTCATCTGTCCTCCTTGTTGAATGTTATAATCTTGTCAAAATCTTAAGCATCAATTAAACCTCCCGAACACCAGCATAGCCGCGTCCCGTGAATGCTCGGTCGTCCTGCCGGTGTAGCCGGTCACGGCCGCGAAGCTGTCACGCGCCCATTTTGTCGCTCCCCTTAATGGAGCCACCATCTGGAATGGTATTTTCATCCTTTCCAGAAAATCCTCCCAGATCTTGGCATCACGCTTGACAGACCCGGCGCCAAGGCGGCGCGCCATCTCCTTGCGGACATCGTGTGTGTCAGGCACCCACCTGCGCAGCCTCGCGTCCTCAACGACAACGCGGATGTCCTGATATTCCGCCACAAGACCAAGCACTCGGAACAAGGCCTCGTCTATCGTCACCGTGTCCAGCGACAGCAGCTCTCTCTTCCCGGAGTCCCACACGGCTATCCCGGTGTTGACACCTGTATCAATACCAACCCAGATCATGGCCTACCAGTTATCCTCGTCTTTTACATCTTCCTTCTTCGGAGCAATCTTCCAGGGCTGGAGCGATCCGATGAACGGAAGGCCGCGGACCTGTGTCTCGCTCATCCTCTCGAAATATTCACGAGATACCTGCGGCTTGATGTAATGACTTGAGCCGAAGCTCTGGTTCGCACTCTCGTAAGCCGTCGCCAATAGCTGGACATGCTCCAACGGCCTCGAAGTCATCGCGCCGAGGCCGGGGTCAAACTTTTTATATTCGTCGATGACCGTGCCACGCTCGTTGTCGATGGGGATGACGATGCAGCGGCGTGTCGCCACATCCCCTTTGATGTCCATAATCTTCGCGCCTGGAATCCTGTCCAGTTCGATCTTGATGTTAAAATTTCCCATATTCTACCTTTTGACAATAATTTCAAACAATAATCGGTCTTCGCCCTTAGGGACGATTCGACTAAAAGAAAATCATTCCCCGTCCTCCTTCTCCTTGAACGCGTCGGACGGCTCGATGTAGAGAGCCTCCTCCACGTGGCGCAGCCGGGTCCACAGGTTGCGCACTTGCTTGGACTTCTGCTGGAGCTCCAGGCGGTCAACCGAGAGCCGGTCGTCCACATCCCTGCAGAGCCATTCGATGCGATTCCACATCTTGTCGAGCTCCTCCTTTACCTTCTGTTTCCGCTCCCTGTGATCGACAAGCATCTGCACCGTGCCAACGGCCACGATCGGCGTGAATATCAGAACTATAATTCCGATTAAATCTGCTATATCCATAATCCTATACGTTTTTTTTGTCCAAAGAAATCCTTCTGACGGCTTCCCTCTCCGCTTCGCTCAGCTCCCAGACGACGATCTTCTCCGCAGCCTTCTTCTCCGCAGCCTTCTTCTCCGCAGCCTTCTTCTCCGCAGCCTTCTTCTCCG
>OIZH01000087.1_pt1 | contig 19800 bp, 39 predicted proteins | sample 1588511 | NCBI WGS metagenome assembly OIZH01 (sample SAMN03283237) | human gut metagenome | biome: human-associated habitat; material: feces | host: Homo sapiens | place: Peru | collected 2012
AGCAGTCTTACACCATCCCAAAAGGCAACCATTCCGGCTCCGGCAAGGTGAGCATTGTTCTGGAAGAAAAGACCGCCACACCGAAAACAACGGCGCAGACCATGACGCCGACGGCGGGCAAGGTAATCAGCAAGTTCACTGTGGAAGCTATTCCCGCAAAATTCGGCGACGCCTCCAACGCAACGGCGGAGGCCGGAGACATCCTTGCAGGGGAAACGGCCATTTCCCTTGACGCCAACGGGAACGCCGTGGAGGTCGAAGGCACGATGCCGGATCAGGGAACGGTCACGGCGACCATCGACGGACTGACCGTTACGAGTTATACCATACCGGCCGGAAAGCATTCCGGCAGCGGAACGGTATCTCTGACGGACGACATCGAAAAGGCGCTGGCGGCCATTTAAGCGAAGGAGGGGAAGCCAATGCCCGGTATTCCTTCACAAATCGACCGGATAAACAGCGCCAAGGCAGACATAGCGGCTGCCATAGAGGAACAGGGCGTCACGGTGCCGAGCGGGACGATGCTCGACGGCATGGCGACGCTCATCCGGAAAATCGCCCCGGTCATCGACGACCGCGTGATATATACGATGCTGGATATCGATATCGAAACGGGGGCGCTTCTCTGGAGCCACTTTGACCCATATACGGAAGGTTCCGTTCTGTCGCTCAGCGACGATGGCGGCCTTATCCAAACGGCGGCGGGCAATTTCAACATTGCCGTCATGTCACTTGATGCCGAGACAGGTATCGTTTCGGCGAGTGTTTAAATGTACAAGGAGAAACGAACATGGCAACAGTTAATCTCGGACAGGCTGCGATAGTCAGCAAGGGCGCGTACAGCGCGGCGGCGTCTTACGCGCCGCTGAATCTTGTCACGCACAACGGCGGCTCCTATCTGTGCAAGCGGGGCTGCTCGAACATCGAACCGGGCGTTTCGTCCACCTGGCAGACATACTGGGTGGCGGCGACGGTCGGCATCCGGAGCTTTGCCAAAACCGGCGAGACTGCCGATGGTATGGAGTACACCGCCACGCTTTCGGACAACTCCACTTACGTTTTTATTGTGAAAACGGCGGTGGATTACCCCATCAGCGTGGCAAACGGCGGCACGGGCGCAACGACGGCGGCAGCGGCGCGGGAAAATCTTGGAGCGCTCTCCAACGCCAACGGCGCGGTAGGCACAGCGAATCTCGGAAGCAAGGTCGTTACAGCAGAGAAGCTGGCGGACAAGACGGTCGGCGCGGGTCAGCTTGCCGACGGCATCCCCTACACCAAGTTCGGCATTGCCGCCGATCAGGTGCGGCACATCTATGTCGGCACGAGCGAAACGCCGCCGAGCGAGTGGCAGAGCGGCGACTTCTACGCGCAGATCGTGTGAGGTGAGTTGAATGGGATGGAGCTTAACAGCCCCGACACTTCCCGGCGGAAGCGAGTGGGTGCAGAAGGATACAATATCCATTCACAACAACCAGTTGGATGTTACGGGAACAATATCCATTGCACGACTTGAAGGGACAAACTTTGCCCTAAAAATCGTTGAGACCCGCACATTTCATTTGACGAATCCCAACTTCACGGATTTTTACAAGACGTATCACCGCTGCGATGTTGCCGGTGTTACTGGCGAAGCCTACACCGAATCGCGCTTCGGCAGCAGCGGGAGCACAAGGGCTTATTATTTCACCGGTATTGCGGCGGCCGGAGCGGCCATCAAAGTCGTTGTTGGCGTGAAAGTGGACGGCGACACACAGGAATTTTCTTTTGCTGCCCCGGCGCTTCTCGGTGCGCCATTCGTATTTAACGACAACGGCACGACGCGAAAGGTTGCAAAGTGGATGTACAACGACAACGGCACAGCAAAAAACGTCATTTTGAAATACCACACATAAGAAAAAGTTGGCGGGACGTGGAAGCAAACGACGCCGTACCGCAAGGGCGGTACATGGAAAAATGCGCTGGCAAAATTCAAATCGGCAGGAGCGTGGAAATAGTGCTCACAGTGGACAAGGATAACACCATCCACCTGACGCGCGGCGACACGGCACGGTTTGCCATCGGTCGTGCCGTGAACACCGTAACAAAGACGAACTACACACCCACAACGGAGGTAACGTAATGACAGAAAAAGAACTTCGACAGAAAGTCGTGTCCACCGCTCTCTCGTGGTTGGGGACGCGCGAAAACACCGCCAAGCATCTCGAAATGCTTGCAATCTACAACGCGCAGCGCCCGCTGCCCCGCGGCTGGAAAATGAAAGTCACCGATTTTTGGTGCGCGGCGTTCGTGTCCACCGTATCCTTGCAGTGCGGTTTGCGCGACATCATGCCGACCGAGTGCGGATGCCCGGGCATGGTGCGTCTCTATCAGGAGATTGGCCGCTGGGTGGAGGACGACGCTTACGTTCCGTCTCCGGGCGATGTCATCTTCTACGACTGGCAGGACAGCGCAACGAACTACGCCGCTACCGATAACGTAGGCCACCCCGACCATGTTGGAATCGTGCTCGACTGCGATGGCAATAACATGACTATCATCGAGGGCAACAACGCCAACGCCGTGAACAAGCGTGTGCTTGCCGTGAATGACCGCTTCATCCGTGGATTCGGCGTTCCCGACTATGCAAGCAAAGCCGACGGCGCAGAGCCTACGCCCGCACCTGAACCGACGCCCGCGCCTGAACCGGAGAAGCCCGCCGAGACGACGGTCGACCCGTTCATCACCAAAACGGCCCGCGAGGTCATCGCCGGAAAATGGGGCAACGGACAAGCTCGCAAAGACGCGCTCGCCGCATGGTTTGTCAAAGCCGTGCAGGACGAGGTGAACCGGCTGCTCGCCTGACACGCAGACGAAACGACATAAGGAGCGACGGATTTATGCTTCCGGATTTTGAGATGGTCGTACACCGGTTTGAAGACCGGCCGGATCTGACAATCATTCCCATCAGCGACGTACATTTGGGTGCTGCTGAGCACATGGAGAAGGAATGGGCGTCCTTCTGCGAGAGCGTCCTTTCCGATCCCGGTGTCCGTATTATCCTTGTTGGCGATCTTATCAACAACGCCACGCGCAACAGCGTATCCAACGTTTTTGAAGAGACGATGCGTCCCCGCGAGCAGAAAAAGATGATGACGCAGATGCTTATGCCGCTGCGCGACCGTATTCTTGCCAGCGTGAGCGGGAACCACGAGCGGCGCAGTCTGAAGGACGCGGATGACGATCCGAGCTACGATATCATGTGCAAGCTCGATCTGGAGCACCTGTACCGCGAGAACATCGCGTTCATCAAGATCCAGATGGGGAAAGCGAGAGCCGACGGGCTGACAAACCCAACGTATACCATCGTGGCCACGCACGGCGCCGGAGGCGGCATTTATACCGGCGCGGCGGTGAACCGCAACGAGCGCTTCGGCTACGTCATCGACGGAATGGACTGCCTCATTGTTGGGCACACGCACAAGCCGTTCGTTACGCAGCCGAGCAAGATCAAGATAAACCCGTATAACAATACGGTGTCTATGCGCCCGTTCAAGGTAGTTTCCACGACGAGCTGGTTAAATTTCGGCGGCTATGCGGCACAGAAGATGCTCCTGCCGTCCAGCCATGCCGTGCAGACGATCACGCTGACGGGGAAACGCAAGGAAATCGTTGTAACTATGTGAAAAAGGGAGCCGAAAGGCTCCCTTTTTTCTGAAATTATTATAAAGGATTAACGCGCACGAGGTAATAATTTTCTGAGTTTTTCCACGGCGTTTTTCAGCGCGGAAAGCAGGATCTCCGCATCGTGCTGCGTTGTCTCCGGGCAGATGGAGATACGCACGGTCTCCAGCGCCTCTTTTTCGGACAGACCGCTGGCCATAAGCACGCGGGACGGCTCCCGGCTGCCGGCGGAACACGCGCTGCCGGCAGAACAGCAGACACCCTGCGCATCGAGCAGGGGGAGGATCTGCGCGGACGGGATACCGTCGAACCGCACGGAGATAATATGCGGCACAATATCCCAACCAAAGTCTTCTACGTTTATATGGCATCCCTCTATGCATGGCGCGTTTTCAATAATGCAGTCACGGACCGAATACATCCGCTCAAGATCCATGCGCATGTTTTCGACGCGGTATTTGAGTGCGGCGGCCATAGCCGCGGCAAGCGCCACAGACGGCGTTCCGGGACGGGCGCTGTTTTCCTGTCCGCCGCCATGGAAAAGCGGAGAGATCGGCGGAGAATTTTTTCTGGCGTAGATAAACCCGATGCCCTGCGGAGCGCCGAATTTATGCCCTGCCGCGGTCAGATAGTCGCAATCGAATTTTCTTACCGATACGTTGATCTGACCGACAGCAGCTACACCGTCCAGGTGCAGGAGCGGATACTCTGCGTGATACCCGGCGATGCGTTTTCTGGAAAGGACTTCCCCGGTTTCGTTGTTCACATAAGGAACGGAAATCCCCAGCGTCGGGCGGTTCACAGCATACTGCGGGATGTTCCAGACAGAGGCATGGGATGTATTGCCATAAAGTACGGCGCCGTGCCTGAGCATCGTGTGGATCACAAGATTGTTCGCCTCTGTGCCGCCGGAACAGAAATAAATCTCTTCCGGCTCTGCGCCGATACAGGCGGCGACGATTTCGCGGGACTCTTCCAGAGACTTCTTTGCGGCTCGCCCTGCGGCGTGCGCGCTGTCCGGATTTCCTTTCGGCGCCCGCAGAAAGGCCGCCAAGGCGCATTCTAACGCCGGTGTGGACGCGGCGTGGTCGAAGTAGTACATGGACATTACCTCCGTTAAAAACTGTGTCAGACGGCGTGCAGGGAGCTTTGCGCGACCGGCGCGTCAAGGATATCGCTGAACGTTTCCGCAAGAGCTGTCTTGGTGAGACGCTGCGCGTAAATGCGCGTCGTAGACGGCTGGGCATGGCCGAGGATTTCGGAAATGCTCTCGATGGGCGCGCCCTTTTCGAGCAGGAACGACGCGGAGGCGTGGCGCATGGCGTGGGTACGGCAGGAGGCTTCTTCGCCGAGAATGGACGCGGTATAGTTTTTGATAAGCGTGGAGAGCTGCTGACGCTCCAAGCCCTTCCACGCGCCTGTGAGACGGTCACAGCAGCCGAACAGCGGCTCGGTGTCCCCTGCGTCTGCCGGGCGAATACCGGAGCTCAGATACGCTCTGACAGCCTCCTGCGAAGCGGAGGGGAACGGGACTACACGGGGTTTGTCTCCCTTCGTTACGCGGGCGTACAGGGCCTTCTTATCCCAGAAAAGATCGGCGGGCGTGAGCGCGCGCAGCTCAGAGTTGCGGAGACCGCTCTGGAAGAGCAGCGTAACTTCGGCCTTCTCACGAAGCCAGGTATGCGGCTTGCGGGTATACACCGGCTCCTCGGCGTTGAGAAGCGCTGTGATCTGCTGCTCGTCCAGGATGTGGGAATATTCCTTCTTATGCGCTGCGGCGAGCTTGCGCTTGGGAGGGCGGAGCTCATCCGGCACGGCATTTTCGCTGAAGATGCGGATGGACACGCCGTACTTGGAGAGCGCACGAAGATGCGTCAGGTACAGATCCGTTGTCACGATGGACCAGCTGCCGTCCTCTACGAACGCGACGACCGACTGCGGGCAGAACTCAGAGAAGCCGTTCTTCTCCATGCTCTCGCGGAAGCGGCGGAACGTGCCTGTGTAGGCTTCGATGGACGCCTCCGTCCACTCGTTGCGGCGCATCTGCGCGGTGAACATTCTGACAACCTCATCGTAATTTTCAAACATCTTCGTGACCTCCTTTTGCTTTATGCTTTATATGCCGGGCAGACAGGTGTTTTGCAACCGCCACCGGAAGAAAAATTTTCCTCGGAGCCGCCGAACGAGAGCGCGACGATCTCCTTTTCCCGCGCGGCCATGTCTTCCGAAAGATAACTGACGGTCGTTTCGCAGTATTCGCAGACGCGCTTTGCGTCTTCCGGGTCGAGAGGATGGTCGAGATCGTCGAGCGTGTAGAAGATCAGGTCGGAGAGCATCTGAAGAAGCCCTGCGGCGCGGTGGAACGTGCGCTGATCGCGCTGGGCTTGGAGGAAAAGGGAAGCGGATTCGCTCATGCCGCTTCACCTCTCAGAAACTTGTCAAGGAAATACTGCTGGCCCTTTCCGGTGACACGCGGGGTACGGAAAATCTTCGGGGGATGATCGGGCGATGTGCGCGTAGATTCAACGATGCGGAACAGACCGCGCTCCATGCTGTACTGTGTCGGCATGTTGCGGTCAGAGCCTTTCTTGATAAGATACCCGTGCTCTCGCAGCCACACAAACAGACGCTTCTCACCGATGTTGATCCCGTTCTGTTGGAGAAGTTTTGCCAGATCGCGGATCAGAATGCCGTCCTCGCTGGCACTGACGGAATCCGCAAAGAGAACTTTCGGGGCATCGGCGGCGATTTTTGCGTTGAGTTTCTTTGTTTCGTTCAGAGACGCAATCAGGAACTGCTTCGTGCGCTCGTCAGCATTGGGGAAGTAACTGTTCACGAAAAATTCTTCTGTGGCAACAAAGCCGCCTGTGTGATTGATCGTAACAAGGACTTCGTCGAAGATCCAGCTCTCAAATTCATCTGCACCGGGAAGCTGCGACTTTGCCGCGAGACGGTAAACGTCGCCCTCCGGGATGAAGTTAATCTGCTGGATCTTCCCACTGATAGGGGTAGAACGTTTCGTTATAGCCCTACAATGGTCATTGACTGCCTTGTTCGGGTTGCTATAACCGAGTGCTCTTGCCACATCTGCGCCGCAGAAAAGGGTTTTTCCGTTCTCGGTGATTGTGCGAATAGTGCCAAACTTTTCGCTGTTGAATACGCGCAGGGAATTGTTCATAAGAATCCTCCATCATAAAGAAAGTTATCTTTCTTGACCTTGATGGGGAGGTGTAGTAGAATATTTACACGTTCCTCCATCAGGGAACCGTACAGCGTGGCATCGGAAGGTCGAAATTCTCTGCTGCGCTGTACTCTTTTTTCATTTCTTCAGACCGTCATAGACGATTTTTATGCCCTCACGGATGATCTCGGCCTTGCTTTTTCCCGTGACTTCCACACAGTATTCAAGGCGTTCGATATCTTCTTTGGACATCCTAATCCGGGTGCTAAGCGTCTTAGGATTGTCGGTCGGTCTACCTGTTCGTGGAGACATTCTGCACCTCCTTTTGTATCCACAAATATATGATATATTATGTGGATACTAAAGTCAAGAGAATTTTGAAGTTTTTACATCGTATATCTCCGGCTTGAAACCGTCGCCCGCGGGCTTGGCTTCACGCAAATTGCTGCAAGCGGAAACGAGGTCGTCCGCTGGGAGCGCGTCGAGCAGTATCTTGCTGAGATTGGTTTCCCCCACTTGTGGGGGAAAGGTGATTTTATCCCCGAAAACATCTTCAGCCGAGAAAGACCGCTTATTGGCGGTCTTTTCTCTTTTCCTGTGTCAGTCGTCGGGATCAGCATATGGACACGGGCTCGTGCAGCGGCGGGCAACCAGTTCCAGCGCTTTATGCAGCGCGTCCCGCTTGGAAGCGGCGGAGGCGACAATATAGGCGGGCGGCTCCGAATTGTCGTCCGCCGTGATCGTGATGCGGTAGGTTTTCAACAGCACCTGATTTTTCTGCTTAATCACCGGTGGGTTCCCCTTTCCCTGTAATCAGTTCCGAATAAGGCAAGGTCTTGATCCATGCGCACAGCTCGCGCCACTCGTCGAGCTTGTGGTTCCGGCGGGATTTGTAGATGTTCGCCAGAACCTCGTAGTTCAGCATGATCGTTCGCCGCTGGTTGTAGCTGCTCGGAAGAAGCTGGATAAGCTGCCACCAGTATTTCTTGTCGTTGGTCTCAAGAAACTTCTTGCGGTAATAATTCAGGATGTCTACTGTCCGAAGAAGAAAATCATAGGACATGTTGTAATCGTCGCCGGTCAGCTCTTCAACGTGTTCATGGCTGAAATCATTCACGTCAAACTCCTTCGCATGGATTTTGTGCATGGTGCTGCACGAGTCCGTGACCGTGCCGACCTTGTAGGTATCGAACTCCTTCAACCAGTACAGCGGCGCTGTAATATCAAGGTAAACGGCGATCATCCGCATGAACTTACGATGGTCTGTACCCGCATTACGGAGACGAGTCATGAGGTCGAGATCGTTGGGGCCGATTTTAGATCGATATGGTTTTCCGTTTAGTTCAAAGATATACGCGCATTTATTGCGAACAGGGCAGTCATTGCAATGACCCAGTGAAGGGTGACAAAAACTATCGCTCTTATCCCACGAATTCTTCGGGTTACGCATTCCTCTGATAGCTGCCTCCCAGCCGCAGGTTTCAACGTTCTCAATCTTTATCATTTTCTTTTCTCCTGTTCTTTTTCTGCTTGATGAGGTAATGGAGAAGGGCGATCGCTTCTAACAAAAGCGCAATATCCACCGATACGATCGCCGTAGCAAGGGCTAAGTACAGCGCATCGGGCATATCAAAGCCTCCCGACGGCTCGCGCGGCCATATACTGCCCGTAGGTCAGACCGGCGGCGCGGGCTTTTTTGGATATGTCCGCGATGGATTCGGCCGGCTTTTTTGCCGCTCTCTCGGCGGCTTCAAGGTTCCCGCGGTTGGCGCGGTACAGTACGCCGTGCTGATCGCAGCAGTACTGTTTATTGGGCGAGTTTTTCCAGAATTTCTCCCCACAGTACGGGCAGCGGGCGAGACCGAAACGGCGGTTTTCTCCGGATTTTTTATAGCTCATAGTGTTTCCCTCCTGCGCCTATTGCCGCACGAAGCTGCGGCGATATCATTTTCCGCTCGGCTTCCTGCATAAGAAGCCGCTCTGCCTTGCGCTTGGACATGTGCCTCGGTTTTGGCTGGATCTCCCCGCGTTTGGCGGCTATGGCCGTCGGATTTGTTTTGTGCTGTCCCATCGTTAACCTCCCCACAAGCCGCGGCGAATTTCTTCATAGCTCTCTGCGACACTGAAGGACGACATTGCGGTTTCGGGCGAGAGAAAAATCATGCTGCCTTTCTTCCGGGGAAGAACGCACGCGATCCAGTGTATGTTTAATAGGCAGATGTCTGCGCCCGGATTGGTGGGAGACGTTGGATGCACCTCAATAAAATCACTCATTCTTTTCCTTCCCTTCTTTTTCGGAGATGTTCACGGATAAAATAAGAATAAATGTTCAGCAACACGCCTTCTTCGGTTTCGTTGAGGGAAATGCCCATCATCGCATATTCCGGCCTTAGCAAAATGTGGATCTTGGCCTCCTCCCACTGCGCAAGACTGGCTACGTCACTTACTACCACTGTCTTCCTCCTTTACTTCTTCCAGAAAATCAAAGCTGTCGAGAAAGTCGTTGTACTGCCGGATGCAGTATTCCAGAACCGGGAAGTCTTTGATATCCTTCTTGTAATTCTCGGAATAAAATGGCGTATAGGGCTGCCCAAATTCTTCGTCAAGTACCAGGATGTTGTTGAAGTCATCCCAGACATCCAGATCCGGTAAGAAGCAGATCGACACGGAAAGCTTGTAAGCAAAGCGCCGCTCGGCAAACATAAACGCCTCTGCATGTATCCATGCTCCGCCGGGCAGGAATCCCGCATCCCGGAGCTGCTGCACGGTCGGGACGTATTTCAGCTTGTAGCTTTTTGCCTTCATCCGAGCCCTCCGACCGCAATAAGCGGGCAATCGCTGCGCCTGTACTGCATATCGCAGGGATTTCCCTCAATGCGCCAGATTTGTTTATCTGCAACGCCGTAGCATACAGGAAAATCGCTGTTTACATACCCACACAGCGGGCAGCTGCCGCAGGATTTTGGCATGGCGTCTACCGTAATGCTGTAGATTTTCATTCCGCACCGTCCATTCGTGCGCCGCAATGAGGACAGTAACGGAATTTTATCTCCGCTCCAGACGCCAGACTGCCGCAGTTGCTACAATGCCACCAATCTACACCACCACGGAATCGTGGGCCTTTGTGCACCCACCGCCCATGCACCACCGGCACAGCGTCCACTGTGGGGGCTTTTTCTAACAACCTTATCAGCCCGTTCCACCCGGCGCAGTAGTCCGCTGGCAATACATCCCTGCTGCATAGGCCAACGCCCAGTGCATCCGCATCAATCAGCCGCATCGCTGTCGCCTCCGTCCATTCTTGCGCCGCAATGGGGACAGAACGCGCTTTCTCCCATAAATGTGTTTGGCGCAAGACAAATTGAGCAACTATAGGGCTGATAAAAATCGTGTAAAACGCCCTTCCAATTTTCCCTTTTTACGACAAGAGACACCCATTTCCCGTGCTGTGCAACTGGCGCATATTGGTTGCACTCTGCACAAGGTTGATTACCAGCCGCTCGACAAACGAGATAATGATCGCAGCTTGGGCAAATACTTTCTGCCCCTGCCTTTATTGTCTGGTGGATATCAATCATTTTCCTCCACTCTTCATCCGTCCATCTTTGCTCCGCAGTTTGGGCAGTAATTCCCGTCGCGCACATAAAACGCCATAGCATAAGCTTCACGCCCGCAGCACGAGCACTTTACCATTTCAAACTGCTCAGAGCAGTTTTCATAGCGAGAATGCACCCACTTTCCGTGCCGTACAGGAGCAACGTCAGCGGCCGGAAAGTTTGAAATCGTCTCGCGCGCGTCATGCAGAGAAATCAACGTTCCGTTTACGTTCATCATGTCATCAATGTTGAACTTACGAAGCAGCCCGTCGCGCTTTAGGTATTCATCCATAGTTTTCTCCTTTCGGTGCTTCATTCCGCACCGTCCATCTTTGCGCCGCAATGGGGCGGGTAGTTTTTCCGCTGTGGTAACAACTCCCGTGCCCTTAGTCGGGTTTTTGCCACACTCGGAGCAGCACCAAACATAGAAGTCAGTGTTGTACTGCCACCGCCCATGCCGCACGGGCGCAACGTCGGTGGCGGGGAAATCTTCAAGCTCATTTGCCAAATCTTCAAAGGCTTCGGCAATTATCCCGCTTTCGCCGCCCAGCTCTTCAAACGCGCTTTGTGCTTCTTTCGCCTCGTTGCGGATGTAGGCGATCACGTCGCTCTTTTTCATGTATTTATCCATTGTTTCGGTCCCTTACTTCCGTGAGAATTTCCTGCAACAATTTCTCTACGCGGAGTATCGCGTCGTAAATCAATGCGTCCCAGCCCATTTAGATCGTTCCTTTCTTTGGATTTTTTGTGCCGTGCTCCGGTATTTCTGCGGGAGAGGGAACACGGTTATGAGTACGTCGTTATTGAAAATGTACATGTTGTTACAGTAGATGCGGATGTTGTTGGCGGTCTTATGCTTCCAATACAGGGCGGTTATGTAGCGGTTCAGGCTGCCTTTTGTTTCGCAGTGGCGGATGCCGTTTTCGAGCGCTTTCTGCGCGTTCTTTTCGGCGGAGCGCTTCGGGAGACCGACGCGCTCCTTTGTCCGCTGCACGGCGTGGTCCGTCAGGTGGCACATTCCGCAGCCGCTTTCTCTTCCGCCTCGATCATCCAATTGAGATATACCGCCGCTTTGCGCAGATCCTCCACGCCGTTCTTGAGCCGGTAGCGCCACAGATACTTGATGACGTTTCCTTTGCAGTAGTCGGCGAACTCCTTGTCGCCGAGGCTTGCGCGGATCGCGTCGATGCACTCGATGCCTCCCTGCGTGTAGTGCTCCGGGTGGCTGACAACATTGTTTTTCTTCTGGGGCTTTGCGTTGGGCGGAAGCTGCGAGGCGGAGCACATGAGCTTCACGGCTCTGTCGTCCCAATACTCTGTGGCGCCGACCTTGCGCGGGTCGTTGCCCCAGAGCTTTTTCATGGTCTCCGTGTTGTCGTTTACAGCGTCAAAGGACCAACATTTTCACGCGCTTCGAGGGCGGCGGTCAGGCGTCCGCCTTCGCGCGTCGTCCAGAGAATCAGTTCCGCTCCCTCTTCTTTGGCGGTTCTGGCGGCGTTGATCGTCGGCCAGATGGGCTTTTTGATATCCGGCCAGTCGGTTTCAAACAGGGTGTTGTCGAAATCTACCGCGATGGTGCGCGGCATTTTGGGCTCACTCATTTGTTGTATCCTCCAATACTTCGTTTTCCGGGAAAAATCCCGATTCGTCTATGCCGTCCACGGATTCCGGGACTTCTATGGCTTCTTCTGTGCTGCGCTCGGCGTCTGTTTCGGCGGTCGTTTTGGGGCGGGAGAAGAAAACGTGCTCGACATGGAGATACTGCTCCGAGCGGAGGCGCGACCCATCCGCGCGCTTCTGGCAGCGGCTGCGGAGACTTCCCTGCACAATGATCTCCTGCCCCGGCTGGACGGAGGACAGCACGAGCTCTGCTACGCGCCCCTTTGCCCGGCACTGGATGAAGTCTGTATACAAAACGCCCATGTACCGGCGGTTGCGCGGAATCGCCAGGTCGAATGTCACATAGTCCCGACCGTCGATGTCGAGCTTTTCTTTCGGCAGGGAACAGAGCCGCCCCTGCAGAACATACTGGTTCAGCATGGGGAACCCTCCCGAATGTGGGAGGTCGTTTCGACCTCCCAGTCGTGCTCGTCCTTGAGCGCCTGTTTCACTTCGGCAAGGCGCAGGTTGCCGGAAACGACGCTCTCGTTGATGGAGGCGAAGCGCCGAGAGAGAATGTGGAGAAATTCATCCGAGACACCCATATCGTCCACCAGACACCACGCCATCATGGTGAGGATGTAGTCGGCCGTATCGTCGAACGTTTTTTTGCAGGCGCGCCGGACATCCGCCTCCGTACAGAGCACTTTATTCGGATTTGTTTTCTGCGACTTCCGGCTCATCCTTTTCCTCCTCCCAGATGATTACCTGATGTTCGCCGAGTACACGACGGAGCGGCAGCTTTGCACCGCTCAAAAGAACCATCGCATTAAGCGATGTATCGTCCGCCATGAAGCTGTCCGCCACGCACACGCCGTCCGTTGCGATGCCTTTGCGTGTGTCAACGATAACCGGCTGTCCTTCCTTGAGCTTCCGCCCGTTCGGTACAGAAAAAAGATACAGACGATTGCCGCTGGTCAGGTGCTTTACAAGCACGACATTGTGCAAAACTTTTTCTTCCATGTTGTTTACCTTCCTTCAAAAAAGTATTTATTCGGGGATTTCCCCGGTGATGCGCCTGGTGGCTACGGCGTAGTATTCTGCCGAGAGCTCTATCCCGATGAATTTTCGGCCGGTTCGGAGGGCGGCTACGCCGGTTGACCCGCTGCCCATGCAGAAATCCAGCACCGTATCGTTTGGGCGTGTGTATGTTTTTATAAGATATTCGAGCAGGGCCACGGGCTTCTGCGTCGGGTGAAACGCTGCCAGCTGCTTGTCGCTTTTGAAGCGGAGCACCTGTGTCGGGTAGCGCTCGGTGCTGTCGTAGGACGTAGCGCCGTAGGCTCCGTAGACCTCCCCTTTTCGACAGTTCCGCTTGCTGTACGCCGAGCTCACCTTTCGGGTATGACCGGATGTCTTCTGCGGGATATAGAGCGGGGGAGAGCGATAGAACACCGCAATGTTTTCCACATCCCGCAGCGGCTGCCGTTTGGCGTTCAGAAAGCCGGTAGGGGACGTTTTCTGCCACACCCAGTCGTACCGGTATTCCTTCGGGTTCGAGAGGCGCAGAGCGCTTCCAAACGGCTCACCGCCGAAGAGGAGAATGGCGCCGTCTTTCTTCACGACCCGGTGCAGTTCGTCCCAGAGCGGGGCGAATGGTATGGGGCTGTCCCATTTGCAGCGCGTTGTGCCGTAGGGCGGATCCGCAAGGACCATATCCACGCTTCCGGCGGGAAGCTCCTTTAGCTTTGCTATGCAGTCGCCGAAAAATAAAAGCTCTTTATTCTCCATGCCCGTACCATCCCATAAAGCCCGCCACCAGCTGAAGAAACTGACGGATGTGTTTTTGCAATTCCTCATCCTCCGGGCCGCGGTCGTTCCGGTCATCGTTCAGAAACAAGAAGCACTGAACCGAAGTTACCCGGTCTTTCCCGCCGGGCATGATCGCAGACATCCGAAGCGCGGCCATTACCGCGCGCTCCTCTCTCGGGGAAAGGTCAATGAGATCGCCCCATGTCAGCTGCCCGAATCGGATGGCAATGTCTCTCGCGCGTTCCAGAGTGTTATCCATCGTATCTATCTCCTTTGCCGCGGCTCGTCATCCCGCGGATCTGGTTTCAGTGTAACGCGCGGGCAAAAGTGCTTTGTCCGTAATTATGTACGTTTTTCTCTTTACACTCTATATGGCAATCAGGCGGGCATTTCGCAACCGACGGGGAAATAAAAAATGCGCAAAGACTCAAATGAATCTTTGCGCATTGCTGCGTTTGGTTTCTGTTTAATTCCGGTTACTGCGTACCATCGTTATATACGACGATATCATCGATCTTCAGCTTGGCCAAATGGCATTTGCCGTTTTCGATTTTGCAGGTTATGTTCCACTTTCCGCGGACGGTTGCTCCGTAAAGGTTCTCGGCGTCGAAATAACCCTCGCCCTTCCAGATGTTGTAGCCGGCGTCTTGGATCGTGGCGTCTTCGTAGGAGCAGATCTTCATCGTGGACGGACAACTCAGATAATCCGGGATCTGCTCTTTCGCCATGTTGTACACGGCCCATTTTGCGTCTTCCGCGGTGAACCCTTTGCCTGGGTTTGATGTGCTGCTCCCCGCGGAGGATGGCGCTGTAGCGGTCATCTGACGATCCCAATAGCCGCTTTTGTAGTCATTTCCGGAATCTTCGATTATTTTAAGAGGGGATACCTGTATTTTAGAATCAAACACCTGCCCGGATAGGCGAGAGTATAAATTGTCGTATTCGGAAACCGTCAGAGCACCGTCTATGGTCAGAGTAACCTCGGCGTGCCGATAGGACGAACGCGAACTTTTTGCTATTTTGCCGATTTCGATCTCTTCAATTTTCAGCGCCGGAAATTGTTTCGCGCAATATGCTGCGACTTCCTTCTTTAGAACATCTTCGGGACCGTCTGCAAAAATCAGAAGATCCGCAAGGAGCGCGAGAAGGGCGAGAATTACGACGCCGATTATTATGAATGGCTTACATGATGCAGACTTCTTCTTCCGTGCCCCATCTTTCGACGACGGCGGGGCCTCTTTGACCGGCGCTTGTTCCGGAGACGGTTCCGGCATTTTCTCCCCACAGGCAGAACAGAAGCGCGCTTCGTCTTCCATTTCGTGGCCGCATAGTGGACATTTCTTCATTTTGATTTCCTCCCGATTTTTTTAGAGGCGTGCTGAAGCTGTTTTGCGCTCCCTGCGGGGTTGACCGCAGGGGGCGCCTGTGCGTTCTGGGGGTATCGCGTCAGTCTTCGTAGGGCTGCGTCATGTCCACGGTGAAGGTGAAGCCCTCGGCGGTGAGCTCGGTCTTGTCGGCGGAGAATCCGGCGTTGTGGATATAGTGGACGGCGATCTTGTTGATCTCGGACGGGATGGGGAGAGTCAGGCGGACGGTGTTGATGTCGGTTTCTTCGCTCTCCGCTACGCGCACGAGCGCGCCGGGGATCTGCTTGGAGGCGGACGTTGCGTACTTGATGACGCGCTGGAAACGGGGCTCGTTGATGGAATAATTGGCGTTGGATTCAGACATGATTTTATTTCCTTTCTTTTCGCAAATTTGTTTGCAGATTTGTTTGCAGAGTTTTATGTTGTTTGTGAATATTATAGATTAGCTGCGCACGGCGCGCAAGGGGAGTCAGTCGAGATATTTTGAGGCGGCGTCCATAGGAGAGCTCCCGGAGGGCTTTGCATGGCGCTTGGAGCGGACGGCCTCGGGAGCGGCGATGCACCCGCCGAGCCACGCGGCGCAGAAGATCACAAGGCCGGAAACGACGGTCCACCAGATGATCGAGTTCATATCCAGCGCAAAGCCGATGAGCATCACGGCCGTCTGAACGACCTGACCGAACAGGAACATGAGAAGAAGTCTTACTGCTTTTGTACTCATTTTCTTTTGCCCTCCTTGAGCGTGACGACGGTGAAGCTCTGCGACGACTTTGCCCCGTTGCGCAGCTGTGTGCGGACGATGTACTCGGCGTCTCCGGTGTAGACGTACACGCGGGCGCGGTTTTTTTCTCCGGTATACTTCGCTTTGGGGACCGACGTTTCCAGATACTCGACGGTCAATCCGTCGTGCCGTTCTGTGGTTCTTTTGATGATGCAGGGTGCTCGCATTGGTGGGTTCCTCCTGTATATTTATTTTAGGGTCGCATTGATGAAACGCTGCTCAAAGGTCAGCTCCGGCATATACGCCGTGCCGTATGGGCGCGAGGGCAGCGCGAGGGAACGGGCAAGCCGGGCTTCCCATGCGGGGAGCGTGCGGAGACGCGGAAGTTCTACCGTCTGCGCGAGCCGGATAAAGTCCCGGCACATTTCTGCGTAGAGTTCATGGTCATTCGGAAACAATCTTTCTACTACATCCAAGTAGTAATAACAGGCGGCGAGAGCGTCGGGGAGAAGGCGCAGGTCTTCCGGCTTGCGCTCTGCGCGGACGCAGTTCACGGCATAGTCCAGGCATGCCTTGATATATGTCCGCGCCTGCTCTCTGGACGCCCCAGAACGCCGGGAGAGAGACTTTCCGTTCCATCGCTGGATATGTACCGGCCAAGAGGTTTCCGGAACGTTCTTCGCCAATTCTGCGCATTTCATATTGAACGCCAGGTCTTCGCTCATGCGCAGATCGTTGGGGAAGGTGATGTTGTACGCGGCCAGAAAGCTGTAGTTGTACATTCGCCCGTGCAGCCAGGTGAGCTGTTCGCGCCCGACAACTTCGTAGCAGCCGCGCTCGCTCTCGCGCATGGTTTTGCCGATAACGAACTCTGGTCTTTCCGGTATCGCCTGCTGCATGGTGGCGATAGCGCTGGGGAGCAGAAAGTCGTCCGCGTCGAGGAACATCAGCCACTCGGATACGGACGCCATGATCCCGAGGTTCCGCGCTGCGCCGGCGCCTTTGTTTTCGTTGCTTTTGATGCAGCGGAGCCACGGGCGAGAGTCTGCGGCGGCCTCTACGACGGCTTCCAGCTTTTCGTCCGCGCCGTCGATCACGACGGTCGCCTTGAAGTCTTTGCACAGCTGCAGGTCAAGGCTTTTGATGGCGTCGCCGATGGTGTCGGCGCAGTTGTGCGCGGGGATAATGATGTCGATGGTCTCTGTCTTCATTTTCCGCCTCCTTTGCGGTTCTTTAACTGGTTCCTGGCTCTTTCTGTGTAGACTTTCAGGTGTATATACTTATATATTTCTGCGGAGCGCCGGGGTTAACCGGCGCTTTTGTGCAGCTCGTTCCAGCGGCTTTCAAATTCGGGGCATTTGGCTCTGCGAACAGGCAGGAGAATACCGTCGCCATTGTCGCCGCAGAAGTAAAGCGGGGAAAGCTCCGTCCGATACTGCGCTTCCTTGCAGTCGGGGAAGATCGTCACCATGTCCAGCAGGAACGAGGCGTTCACTGCCGGCGTATCACTGCCCCACCAATACAAAATGGAATCCGGCTTGATGCCGGCGGCCTTCTCGGCGGCGATGTATGTCTTGAGCTCGGCGGCGGTAGGGAGCCGGAGCGACTTGCTGGCCGCTTTGGCGCAGCCGTCGATCTGCGCTTCGAGGTTCGGAAAGCTCTGTTCCAGCACGGGAACGCCGGAGACATTTTTCAGCCGGACTTCCCGCTGCCCATCGCAGCAGCACCAGGCGGAGCCGTCGGCACTTTTCCACACGCCGCGCATATCGTTGCGGGCACAGGTCCGGATGAGGCGCTTCACCGCCTGGATGGCGGAGCCGCAGGACTTCGCGGCCACGCGCTCCCGGAGCTCGGCATAGATGCGCAGCGCAGGATACAGCGGCGCGACGGTGTAATACGCGGCAGGGTCGTTGAGCATTTTGTCAACCAGGCGCTGCATGTCGGCGTCGCTCCGTCCCTCGTAAACGTTGAGAACTCCGTGCCGGATCGCAATTCCGGCCATCTCCAAAAGTTCGGTATCGGTCATGTTTTTTTCCCCTTTCTGCCCCGCGCTTTGCGGGGCTGTACACTCTATATGGCGGGCAGCCGGACGTTTTGCAACTGAATATTATAAAGAATATTTATTCACAATCCGAGACTTCGCGCGGCTTCGGCGGCCTTCTTCTTGTCACGCTGCGGGAGAACATACCGCGCCGTCTCCGGCGAGCCGTTTTTTGCAAGGTCGGAGGCCATGCCGATGATGCCCTCGTCCGGCAGGAGACGGATCAGCGCGGAAAGGTTGTCGGCTTCTTCCTCTCTCTTTTTCTGCAGAGCTTCCAATACATCATTCATATAAGGCGCCGGCTCGACGCTCTCAATATAGCCGCCGGGCGTGTAGCTCTGGAGACGGTTCGCAAATTCGACGATCTTCGCGCCTTCCTGCTTGTTCTCCTCCGTTGCCCCATGCCCGAACTGCCCGCGCTCCATCAGGTGACGGCCAAAGGCGCGGATGTGCTCGCACAGGCCGCCGTCCCCGTCTCCGAGGTCGTAGCGGCCGCCGCCATAGACGACCTCGCCGTCCTCCTCGATGGAGAATTTTGTCTTGTAATAGCCGCCGTTTTCGGCGTGCTTCTGCTCGTCAAACGTCTTGAGAATGATCTCGGCGGCAGCGACGGAAAGCACCAGCTCGTCATCCTTCCAGCCGTAGAACGCCGGGTGCTCGCTCCAATGGATGCGCACGACCGGCTGCCCCTCCTCGATGGGATGCTCGGCGGCGGTCTGCTCGATGAAGCGGCGGCCGTTGTTCTGTTCGCTCAGCGCCTTTTCCCGGCGCTGAAGCTCTTTTTCGCGGCGGGCGTTCTCTTCGGCAAGGCGGAGAGCGTGGCACGCTTCCACGTCGGCGGCGGTCGGCTGGCCGGGATCCTCGGCGACGTTGAAGTCGGCGATCTCCCGCTGCCAGCGGGCAATGTCGGCCTTGCGCGAGTCGATATAACCGGCCCACGGCTCGCGGCTCATGCCGGAGATATTTTTGCTCACGCACTCGATGCTCTTTGTGTTGCTGCATGCGTTCGCCTTCATCGCCGCATAGCGGGCGAATTTGTAGAGGGGATGATCGGGGAAAAGCGTGGCTCTGTCGTGCTCGAAATAATCGGTATAGCTGTCGCTGTCGTTCTCTACGGGGAAAATGTCGCGCGGGAGGTCGTCGTAACCCGTCGCGTAGATCGTGACGCACTCGGCGCCGTCGTGGCGGTTGTCCAGGGTATAGCAGCAGCGGGTGAGCTTGCGCTCGCCGTTGACGCGCAGACCGTTGTAGTAGAAGCGGATGGACTCGGTTTTGTCCTGTGTCATGATAATGACCTCCTTTTGCTTTATGCTTTATATGCCGTCCAGACGGCCGTTTTGCAACCGAAAAAATAAATTTTTTGCGATATTCCCGCACTTTTTTCTATAGATTTTTGTGAATATATATTATAGATAAAATGAATATCCCGCGGGGCTGGGCGGCTTCACGATCTGCTTTTTATTGTACGGCGCGGGGGCAAGGGGGTTTTTCATAAAAAAATACGCTCCCGGAGAGATCCGGGAGCGTTTCTTCTGTTGGCGTTTATTTGCCGGTCTCTACACGGACAACCGCCGCCAGCGTGCCGGGGTGCGTAGAAACGACGGTCAGGCCGTTCTCCGCGCAGAACCGCAGCAGCCGGTTGTATTGCGCGCGGTGGTTGCCGTGGAAGGTCACTTCTTCGGTTTTCGCTCTGCCGAAAAACTCGACGGAGGCAAGGCCGGCGTTGTTGCGCGTGTTGTGTTCGTTGAGCTCCTGCTCGACAAAATTCTTGAGAATGTCGTTATTCATGGTCTGCGCCTCCTTACGCTACGGCGGAGAGCTCC
>OIZH01000099.1_pt1 | contig 18314 bp, 19 predicted proteins | sample 1588511 | NCBI WGS metagenome assembly OIZH01 (sample SAMN03283237) | human gut metagenome | biome: human-associated habitat; material: feces | host: Homo sapiens | place: Peru | collected 2012
TAGTATATATAAATAATATATATTATTTATATATACTATCTTTAGAACTTTTTTTCATCAGAAAACGAATTTGACCGAAATGACCATGACCGAATTTGACCGATACTTTGTGTTGCATTTTGACAATTGTCCTGGCAAAATAAGTCATTTTGTGTCATTGTCATTTTGTGTCATTTTTGAAATTCAATGTCATTTCCGCCGCTATATAATAAATAAATATAAATATTTATTTATTATATAGAGCACTTTTCTCTTTCAAAAACAAAAATGACACAAAATGACAATGACACAAAATGACACTTTTTCTTTTCGTACTGGCTTGATAGTTCATGAAAAGGAAAGTTATACACCAAAAATCGAAGTTTATGCATTCTACACATACTCAGCAACTTACAGCACTGTTTCTTGTCATTCTTGCCCTGTTTTGCTTAACAAGTCATCACGATTTTGAACAAACAGCCGAAAAATGTATTATCTTTGCAGCGTCAACCAATGAAAGTGCTCAGGGAGCCTCGCAGGAGGCATCTATTACGACCAAGGGCGGTCACAATAGACGACAGGCGCCGGTCATCTATTAAGACCCAAAAGGTGGCACTATCGGGCAGCTGACAAAGTAATAAACTATCATTTAAAACCTACAGAACTATGATTAATTACAGCATCGTAAAGCGCAGCGTGAACGCAAACCTCATCGAAATCAACCAGGCAAAGTCACGCATCAACCAGGCTAAGAAGGAGGGCAAGACACCACAGCCAGCCCACCTCGCACAATTTCTCTTACTTCATGAACACGAAGTAGACGGCGGCAATGAGGCATAGGAAGGCTGCAAAGTGGTTCCAGTGCAGACTCTCACCCTGGAAGAGAATGTTGGCAATGACGGCGAAGACGATGAGGGATACGCATTCCTGTATCACCTTGAGCTGAACCAATGAGAAGGGGCCGCCGTTGTCGATAAAGCCAATACGGTTGGCGGGTACCTGACAGCAGTACTCAAAGAAAGCGATAGCCCAACTGAAAGCGATCACACCTATTAAGGGCCAGTGGCTGCTGACGCCTGTTTGCTGCAGTTTGAGGTGTCCATACCATGCAATAGTCATAAAGATGTTGCTTAACACTAAGAGAAGTATTGTGTATATTCCGTTCATTGTTTTTTATTTGCAAAAGTACTTAAATTACTGCAAAAGCAGTTGGTTTTGGGGAGAAAAGTGAAGAAGCGGGCTTTTATTTTCTTTTCACTCCTCTCACAGCCTCGCTCTCTAAAGGGTTCTCGGGCCAGTAATGTTTGGGATAACGGCGCTTCAGCTCCTTGCGTACCTCAAAGTAGGTGCCTTGCCAAAAACTGGCGAGGTCTTGCGTGAGCTGTACGGGTTTGAAGCCCGGAGACAGGAGCTCCAGCAGAAGGGGTTGCCTGCCGTTGTCAACCTTGGGTGTCTGGGTCATCCCGAAACATTCCTGCAGTCGTACACTCAAAACAGGCGCTTCGGCTCCTGGCCGATAGTCGATGCGGATGCGACTGCCCGAGGGTACTGCGATATGGGTAGGAGCCAAGAGGTCTATCTCTTCCTGCAGCTCGTAGGGAATCTGTGCCCATAGTATCTCGGCAAGGTCGAGTCTCCTGAGCTCGGCTGTAGTCGTTCTCAGTTTTCCCTCTTGTTCTATATAGAAGGGAAGCCAGGCAGAGGCTGTCGTCAATAGATGCTCGGTGGAAAGGTCGGGCACGTTCATTTCCGGGTGCCATTGTTTTACCTTTTCCACTCTCTGCTGCAGTCGTTTCACCTTCTCGTTCCAGTCGAGCATGCTGAGTCCTTCTTTTCTGACGGCAGAGCAGATGATGTCGATGATCTGTCCTTTGTCTGCGTCGTGGATGGGTTTGCTTTCTACGACGAGCTGCCCGATTCGTCTTTCACTTTGCATACGCACAGCTCCTGCCTTGCTGTCCCACGAGATATTGGTGAACGTAGATGTGGGCAGGTCGTTGATGCTGACGGGAGCGGAGAGGAAAACCTTGCCCTTGGAGCCTGCTGAATTGAGTGAAGCGATGGCAAGCCAGAAGTGTAGGGACATGGGATCGTTTCGGTCGATGAAGATGTTCTGTCCGCCCGACATTCTGAAGTTGCCGATATTGTCGACAGCCATGGCAATTCGCTCCGGATAGGCTGAGGCGATCAGGCTTCCCACTTCCTCGGGGTCGACAGGATGGTTGTCCTCCTTCACCTTGAGCATCCTGCGATACTCCTGGGCTATCTGTGCGATGCGTGCCCATTTGCCCAAGTTCTTTCTCTCTCTTTGTGAACGCAGCATGGCGATGCGGAGTGTCATTTCTGAGTCCTCATGTTCGCTCATTGGGTCTTTCTCCTCCAGTACGGCTGCTATGTCGCATGCCAAGGCTTTCTGTGCATCTGTCATGGAGTTGAGCATCATCTTGGCTATGCGGGGATGGCAGGGCAGGGATGCCATCTTTCTGCCAAGTAGCGTAACACTACCGTCCTCGTTGATTGCTTGAAGTGACAGGAGTAAGTGTTTGGCATTAAATATGTTGCTGTTGGAAGGAGGCGTGAGCCAGGGGAGCGACATGGGGTCGTTCTCGCCAAAGGCTGCAATATCGAGAACCATCGGGGTGAGGTCGGCTTCTTCTATCTCGGGCTTTCTTTGTTCCTGCATCAGGTGTTCTGAGGTCTTCGACCATAGTCGGTAGCAGATTCCTTCTGCCACTCTGCCTGCTCGTCCTCTTCGCTGGATGGCCATGTCTTTACTGATGCGCACAGTCTCAAGATGACTGAGCCCTGTCCGGACATCGTACACCAACTGACGGCAAAATCCTGAGTCTATTACGATTCTCACGCCTTCGATGGTGAGTGATGTCTCGGCAATGGGGGTGGCAAGAACGATTTTGCGCTCGCCTTGAAGGGAAGGGGCTATGGTCTTTCGTTGTCTCTCGGGCGAGAGATTGCCATAGAGAGGATACACCTGTGTCTGTGTGCCGGCAAGAGTAGCGGTAAGGAGTTCCTCGCATCTCTGTATGTCGGCTTGTCCGGGCAGGAAGGCAAGGATGTCGCCTTCGTGTTCGCGGTGGGCCCGCATCACTGCAGCTGCCACCTCTTTATATATAGTGTACTTGTCGGTATCGGTCTCGGCATAGATGGTCTTCACGGGAAACATTCTTCCGGCACACTCGATGAGCGGTGCATGAAGGGCCTGACAGATGGCAGATGTGTCGATAGTGGCCGACATGATGATGATTTTCAGGTCGGGGCGGATGATATTCTGTGCCTGCAGGGTAAGCGCCAATGCCAGATCGGAATGGATGCTTCTTTCGTGGAACTCGTCGAAGATAATCACGTCGACGCCTTCGAGAGTGGCATCATTGACGAGCATTCGGGTAAGGATGCCTTCGGTGAGAACTTCGATGCGTGTCTCGGCCGACACCTTGTTCTCAAATCGTACACGATAGCCTACCGTCTTGCCTGCTGGTTCACCTATGAGACTTGCCATTCGTTCGGCTATCTGTCGGGCGGCGAGGCGTCTTGGTTCCAACATGAGGATTTTCCCCTTGCCGTTCATTCCTTCGAGGATGGTGAGAGGCAGCAGGGTAGACTTGCCGGCTCCTGGAGGGGCTGTGACAACAAGATTAGCCGACTCTCTCAAGGTTTGATTGATGGAGTCGGCTATGCTGAATGCTGGCAAGTTGCTGGCCAAGGAATTGATTCTCGTATTATCTGTCATGAATGGAGTGAGGCATACAGGGGTGATGGTTATTTGATGTATTTCAGGATCTGTCTGCTCTTTCTGCCTTTCCTGGCAGGCAGAGGCATGAATCCCTCGGTGAGTCCTGTCTTCTCGGTCATGGCATCAAAGACGGCAGCTGCATACATGTCAAGTTTCTGCTTGGTGAGTTCGGCATGGATGGCATCCTCGTCGTAGTTGTCGGCATAGAGCAGGGTGTGCAGGTCGTCGATGTATTTTTGCGGAATGTTACGGTGCGGCATCCTGCTTTTTATCTGCATGATTTGTGCGATGATAGGCTCGTCGGTTTTCGCAGCTATGGCTTCTGCCTTTCGCTTCTCGTAGTTGGTGAAGGTGATGGTGTCAGCGCCTTGCCAGTCTTCTGTCATGGCCGACTGTGAGGTGAGCTGGCTGTAACCGAAATATCGGATGAGCGAGATGTGGTTGTTCCACCCTAAAGCGGTGAGATATTCTTTCTCCAAGGGTGTGGTGGCGATGATGAGTTCTGCCGACTTGCACATTGTCTTCTGATAGATAAGGGTTTGCAGGCTTCTCTTCATGCCAGGATTATGGCAGTTTCTCTCCGAGATGTCGCCCAATGGACAAACGATGTATGGGATTCCCATCTTTCTGGAACGTTGTGCCAGTCGGAATCCCTGGTATGACCATGCACCAAGAAACAATACCACGTCGGCATCCTCGATGTTGTCGGCGATGTCGAGTCTCTGCTGTAAAGTCTCTATATAGGCTTTGTACATGGCGTATTGCCTTTTTTTCTTGGTTATGAATAAATATATTTTCATCGTTGATTATTTAAGCTTTTTGAAAACAGTCTCGCTGAGTCCTTGTATTGTCCTCAAAGTTTGTGGCTGGTGAAGTCGTTCTTGTCGGCTCGCCAGTAACGCACTTTGTTGGCGAAGTTTCGCCAGATGATTCCGTAATCGTAGAAGGGCAACTTATACGTAGGAATGAGAGAATCGAAACGGGCGACTGCCCTGTGGGCGATGATGGTTCGAAGAACGATGAGCAGCAACAGAGCAAAACCTGCACAACCCGTCAGTATCCAGTTTTTCATCACGACGGAGCACGCCAAAACTGCTATAGAGGCGATGAGGCTGAGGTGGGGAAAGAGATGGTCGAAGAACATCAGGGTTCTCATAGACAGGTTGCGATTGAGTGACTTGCGCGAAGCCTGCAGGTAGAGGCTCTTGTTGTGCCAGCTCTTATCGGTAGGGGCTTCCTGCTGAAGCCATGCTGATGGTGCCAGTTCGACAGCAGTATCGCCACACAGGGCATACTTGTTGACCAGGAAGTCGTATTCGCCGCGCACATATTCTAAGTTGCCCTGATAGCCCTGCTCGCGCATGAAGTCGCTCTTGCGGAAGATGACGTTGGGCATATTGGTGCGGTAGCCGTAGGAGCGTTGTGCTCTGCGCAACAGGTAATAGGCTTTTCTGATCATGTCGAACCGGCGCACACTCTTGCAACTTTCCTCTGTGCTTACGTAGCCTAATACCAGATGGTTAGGCTCCTGGCACTGACGGGTCATGCTGGCAAGCCAGTCCTCGCTGCAGGCCATGCAGGCAGGTTCGGTGAGCAGAATCCACTCATACTTGGCAGCTTTCACACCTACGGTAATCTGCAGTTTCTTTCGGCTCATATAGCGTGAGTTTTCTGGTATGAAGGTATAATAAAGGTGTGGATTTTCTGAAGACTGACGTTTCAGAAAATCGATCGTCTCACCGTCGCTGCTCTGGCAGACAACCACTACCTGATAGTCGGCAGGATATTTCTGCTCAAGGAAAGTATGCAGGTTGCGTTCCAGCTCAGGCAGGTTGTCATGAGCTGTGATAAGTATGGTGACTGGAGGAAGTGGCTGGGATGCGGCTGCATCTTCAGTCGTTCCCTCGGCAGACAGTTCTTCCTCTTTATTGAGACGCAATGAGCGCAGAAATGGATTGATCAGCGATCCGAGGACTGCCAATAAAACCACTGCTGCGCCAGCGATAATAGTAGTTAAACTGATTATCATCATTTTAGTTTTTTAACTTCCTCGTTTGAGGAAGTTGAGTTATTTTCTTTTCTCGTATTGTTAAGGTGCCTTACATTTCTTCTGTGGTGTAGCCTTTAGGCAACTGACGGCAGTTGTACTGACTTGCCATAATCTCGCCATAGGCTCCTGCCGAACGGAGTGCAATGAGGTCGCCACGATGTGTCTTGTTCAGGTCGATAGCCTTGGCAAAGACGTCGCTTGACTCACAGATTGGGCCTACTACATCGTAGGTTTCTACAGGCTCCTCGCTCGTGATGTTCTCTATTTTGTGATAAGCCTGGTAGAGGGCAGGGCGTATGAGGTCGGTCATGCCGGCATCTACGATGGCAAACTGCTTGGCTGTGCCTTGTTTTACATAGAGGGTTCTTGTGATGAGTGATCCCATTTGGCCTACCACTGCACGGCCCAATTCGAAATGCACCTTCTGTCCGTCGCGCAGTTTCAGGTGCTTGGCATAGGTGTCGAAGTAAGACTTGAAGTCGGGTATGGGCACGCGGTTGGGATGCTTGTAGTCTATGCCGAGTCCGCCGCCCACATTGATGTTCTTTACCTCGATGTGGTGAGCTTCCAACTGGTTTTGCAGTTCATTGATTCTGTTGCAGAGAGCCTCGAAGTCACCCATGTCAAGTATCTGACTGCCAATGTGGAAGTGCAGGCCGAGGAACTTGATGTTCTTCATGGTTGCAGCTTCTGCAATGACACTCTCCATGTCTTGCATGGCAATACCGAATTTGTTTTCTGCCAGTCCTGTAGTGATGTTGGCATGTGTGTGTGCTCCTACGTTAGGATTGATGCGAAAGCAAACCTGTGCAGTCTTGTTCTTTCTGGCAGCCAGCTCGTTGATGATTTCCAGTTCGGGAATACTCTCCACGTTGAAGCAGAAGATGCCTTTCTCCAGTCCGAGATTGATCTCCCAGTCGCTCTTGCCCACACCGGCATATACAATCTTGTTGGCAGGAAATCCTGCGTTGACAGCAGCTTGTATTTCTCCTCCGCTCACGCAGTCGGCTCCTAATCCTGCCTGGCTGATGATGCCCAGCACTTTAGGATTGGCGTTTGCTTTTACGGCATAGTGTACCTCGAAACCAGGATGTTTACCTGCTTCCTCGCAGATGGTTCTGAGGGTTTGTCTCAGCAGGGCTGTGTCGTAATAGTAGAACGGAGTCTGTGTCTCCTGAAACTTATCTATAGGAAATGTTCCTTTCATTTCGCTTAAATCTAAAATTAATATCTTATATAGTCAAATTAGAAAATCCAATTTATTGTAAATCAGAATATCCAACGAAGAGTGAGTAGGAAGTATTGCATACGAATTCTTCACTCTTCACTCTTCGTTCTTCACTTAAATTACTTCTCAAACAGGTTGTTGCTCAAGTTCTGCAAAGCCTGCTTCTTGTCTCTTTCTCGGATGAGGAAAGAGATGTTGTAGTTGGAACCTCCGTAAGAAATCATTCTTACAGGGATGTTCTTCATTGCCTCTGTGGCAAGTGTCTCGAAACCTACGTTGCTCCAGTCGAGATCGCCTACCACGCAGATGATACACATATCTGTGTCGACAGTGACAGTACCATATTTCTTCAACTCGTTGACGATGTCGTTCAGGTGGGCGTCATTGTCAATACTCATGCTTACACCCACCTCAGAGGTGGCAATCATATCGATAGGAGTCTGATAGCTCTCGAAGATCTCGAACACCTTGCGCAGGAAACCTGTAGCCAGCAACATACGGCTGCTCTTGATTTTGATAGCGGTGATGTTGTCCTTGGCTGCCACTGCCTTGATCTTGCCACGTACTATCACGTTGTCGATGATGGTTCCGTCGGCCTTAGGGTCGAGGGTGTTCTTCAGTCTTACTGGAATGCCGGCATACTTGGCTGGCTGTACGCAGGTAGGATGAAGAATCTTGGCACCGAAGTAAGCCAGCTCGGCAGCCTCTTCGAAGTTGAGCTGATGTACTGCCTCAGTATGCTCTACCACTCGTGGGTCGTTGTTGTGCATGCCATCGATGTCGGTCCATATTTGGATTTCATCGGCAGGAAGGGCTGCACCGATGAGAGAGGCTGTATAGTCGCTTCCGCCTCGCTGCAGGTTGTCAACCTCGCCATAAGCATTGCGGCAGATGAAACCCTGCGTGATGTAGATCTGCTGACCCTGGTTCTTCTCCATGATGTCGGCAAGCTTTTCCTTGATGTACTGTGGGTCTGGCTCTGCATTCTTGTCGGTACGCATGAAGTCGAGCGCATTGAGCAGCACAGCCTTGATGCCCTGCTCCTTCAAATAGTTGACCACCATGTTGGTGCTCATGATCTCACCCTGGGCCACGATACTCTTCTCCTCGAAAGAGGTGAAAAGATCCTTGGTGAAGGAACGCAGATAATCGAATTCGCTATGAAGGAATTCGCTTGTGGTTTTCTTCATCTCCTCGGTAGAGTAGAGCTCTTCCACATGCTGCATGTATTTCTTCTCCAAGTTGTTGATTACCTCGTTGGCGCCCTCTGGATTCTTCTTGTAGAGATAGTCAGAGATTTCAACGAGTGAGTTTGTTGTACCGCTCATCGCAGAAAGTACGATGAAAGTAGGTTCACCTGATTCTGTAACCAAGGAGGCTACTCCCTTCATGCGCTCAGGTGAGCCAACCGAAGTACCTCCGAATTTCATTACCTTCATAGTCTTAATATTATATTAATGTTTAATTTTATTGTTTTATTTTATTGTTTAATGTTTAATGAGGGTGTAGAATTCTTCACTCTTCACTCAACTTTCCTCGCCGTCTTCGGTCAGGTCGATGTGATTGTACTCATTGGTCACATCGTGCAGACTTCCGTCTTTGCATCGATATACGATGCCTGGGAACTTGTCGAGCATGGGGATGTTGTGGGTCGACATAACGACAGTAGTTCCCTGCTTGGTGATGTCTTTCAGCAGACTGACGATATGGCTTGCCGTTTCGGGGTCGAGGTTGCCTGTAGGCTCATCGGCAATGATGAGTTTAGGGTTGTTGAGCAATGCCCGTGCTATGGCAATGCGTTGCTGCTCGCCACCTGAAAGCTCATGAGGCATCTTGTCTGCTTTCTCGCTCATGCCCACCTCCTCGAGAACTTCTGAGATGCGTTCGTTGCGGGCCTTCTTGTCTTTCCAGCCTGTGGCTTTCAGTACAAACTCGAAGTTCTTGTGCACGCTGCGGTCGTGGAGCAACTGGAAGTCCTGGAAGATGATGCCCAACTCCTTTCTCAGCGCAGGAATATCCTTGCGTCTGATGGTCGTGAGGTCTCTGCCTAAGATTTCTGCCTTCTCAGTCTCACCTTCTACGAGGTCGAGCTCGCAGTACAGGGTCTTGAGCAGTGAACTTTTTCCCGATCCTACCTTTCCGATGAGATAAGTGAACTCGCCCTCGTCAACATGGAAGTTCACGTCCTTGAGGATACACTTGTCGGCTTGGTAGATGCTTACGTTTTTATATTCTATCAACATCCTAATTTTTTCTCCTTATTATATATATGTATTACTTCATTTCACCTTTGCTCTTCGCTGTACGGCGCTTCTTGTCCCATTCTGGGTCGTGGCGCATCTGCAGCTCTTTTGCCACGTCCTCGATGCGCAGCTTTTTGCTGGTAAGCAGAACGATGAGGTGGTAGAGCAGGTCGGAGGATTCGTAAACGAGTTTCTCGTCGTTGCCGTTTGTGGCCTCGATGATGGTTTCCACTGCTTCTTCGCCTACCTTCTGTGCCATTTTGTTCACTCCTTTTTGGAACAGGCTGGTGGTATAGCTTCCCTCGGGCATTTCCTCATGACGCTTGTTGATGAAGTCCTGCAACTCTGAGAGGAAGAGGATAGGGTTCAGCGTGTTGTCCTCGCCCCAGCAGGTGTCTGTTCCCTTATGGCAGGTTGGACCCTGTGGATGTACCTTGACGAGCAGCGTGTCTTTGTCGCAGTCGTTCTGAATGCTGACAAGGTTGAGGTAGTTGCCCGATGTCTCACCTTTGGTCCACAGACAGTTGCGTGAACGGCTCCAGAAGGTGACTTTCTTTGTGGCTATGGTCTTTTCGTATGCCTCCTTGTTCATGAATCCCAACATCAGTACGTTTTTGGTTACTGCGTCCTGGATGATGGCTGGAACAAGGCCGCCCATTTTCTCGAAATCTATTTCCATTTCCATATCTATTTCTTTTTGCTTTATTTCTTAGTCTATATACTTCTGCTATGTGTTAGCTTCGTTTATTATATTCTCACGTTGATACCTTCATTGCGCAGGTATTTCTTGAGGTCGGGGATGGCAATCTCTCCGAAGTGGAACACACTGGCAGCCAGTGCTGCATCGGCCTTGCCCAAGGTGAAGGCATCACGGAAATGTTGCATGTTGCCTGCTCCTCCAGATGCAATGACTGGAATGCTCAACTCGTCGGCAAGTCTTGCCAAAGCCTCATTGGCGAAACCTTGCTTCACGCCATCGTGGTCCATGCTGGTGAAGAGAATTTCGCCAGCACCACGGTCGGCAACTTCCTTTGCCCAGTCGAAGAGTCCCAGTTCCACTCTTTCTCTTCCTCCCTTTACGTAGCAGTGCCATCCGTCGCTGTCGAGCCGGGCGTCTATGGCACATACACACACCTGAGAGCCATAATGTCCGGCTATCTCGTCGATGAGACTGGGGTTGCGTATGGCTGCACTGTTGATGCTTACCTTGTCGGCTCCGGCATAGAGAAGCCGGTCAACATCTTTCAGTTCGTTGATTCCTCCTCCCACGGTGAAAGGTATGTTGATTTGCTCGGCTACTCGTGTCACCATGTCGGCAAAGGTCTTTCGCCCTTCAAAGCTGGCTGTAATGTCGAGAAACACGAGTTCGTCGGCTCCTGCATCGCTGTAGGCCTTGCCCAGTTCCACGGGGTCGCCTGCGCTGCGGAGGTTCACGAAGTTTGTGCCCTTTACGGTCTCTCCGTTCTTCACGTCAAGGCAGGGTATGATTCTCTTAGCCAAACCTTTGCTTATGTTTTGTTCAACCATATCTCTTTTTTCTTTTTCATTATTGCAGAAATCTCGCTATGGGGGACTCAAAGCCCCAATTTGTCTATGTCGATTTTTCCCTCGTAGAAAGCTTTTCCGAACACCACCGCAGGAATGCCGGCTGTCTCCAAAGCATCTATATCCTCGTTGCAGCTTACACCTCCCGAGGCAATCAGATGGAGATCGGGATAGGCTGCCATGATCTCTTTGTAGAGTTCGATGGCTGGCCCCTGAAGGGTTCCGTCCTTGCTGATCTCTGTGCAGAGCACATTGCGCACACCCTTGTCGGTGTACTGTTTGAGGAAAGGAAGCAAGTCTTCTGCCGAGTCTTCCTTCCAGCCGTTGATAGATATTTTGCCGTTTCTTACGTCGGCTCCCAAGATAAGGCGCCCGGCTCCATATTTGTCTATCCAACTAAGGAAAAGCTCTGGGTTAGTTACGGCGATGCTTCCTACTGTCACCATGGCAGCTCCTGCGTCGAATGCTTTCTCGATATCTTCCTCTGTCTTGATTCCGCCTCCGAAATCTACAGTTAGCGAAGTGGATGACGTGATGGCTTTCAGCACGTTGTCGTTGACGATATGCTTGGATTTGGCTCCGTCAAGATCCACCACATGCAGACGTTTGAACCCTAATTTCTCAAAGTGTTTTGCCACTTCGGCAGGGTTGTCGTCGTACACTTTCTTCTGGTCGTAGTCGCCTTTGGTGAGTCTTACGCATTGTCCACCAATGATGTCGATGGCTGGTATGAGTTCTATATTCATAGTTCCATAAAGTTCTTGAGGATTTGTTCTCCTACCTTTCCGCTCTTTTCGGGATGAAACTGGCAGGTGTAGAAATTGTCTTTGTGCAGAGCGGCACTGTAGGGCTGTATGTAGTTGGCCGTAGCAATGGTTTCCTGGCATAGCGGCACGTAGTAGCTATGCACGAAATAAGTGTATGGATTTTCGCCCAGGTCTGTCATCAGGGGTGAAGAGAGGTCGTAGATCTCGTTCCATCCCATGGCAGGCACCTTGTCCTGATGTTGCTGGGGCACAAACTTCTTCACGTCGACATCAAAGATGCCGATGCAGTCCACGTCTCCTTCTTCTGAATGTCGGCACAGGAGCTGCTGTCCCACGCATATTCCCAAGACGGGTTGTGTGAGCGACTTAATGGTTTCGTCGAGCCCGTGTGCTTTGAGATAAAGCATGGCTTCTCTGGCCTGTCCCTGCCCGGGAAAGAGCACACGATCGGCCTTACGCAGGGTTTCTGCGTCGTCGGTGAGGATGGGGGAAATGCCGAGTCTCTTCATGGCATTCACCACGGAGTAGATGTTACCGGCGTTGTATTTTACGATTGCTACATCCATAAGCTGACGTTAATCTTAAGTTTACAGATGCAAAGATACGCATTTTCTTGCAATATAAAGAAAATATTGGCAAAAAGATTATAAAAGTGTGCGAATTTCTTTCAGATAGTAAGCGAAAATGGTATAATTATTCGTCTTTATTATCTGCGGAGCGTAAAATGATGGAAGTGGCTCCGATGGTAAAGAGTGTGCCGTCTTCTATGACGCGGCGCTCTCTGTCGCCCAAGATCACATTGTCAACAAAGGTTCCTGTATAGCTGGGACCGTCGCGCAATACATATTTCAAGTTGCCTTTCTTGTCGCGACTTACATTGATGACACAATGGTTCATGTCGACACTGGGGTCTACGGTCTCGATGGGGCAGTTGATGCCGCTGTTCTTCATGTATCGTCCTATGATGTTGTCGCCCATCTGCAGGGGAATGACCTGCTTGTAGGCGAAGACATTCTCTATCACAACGATAGAGCCAAAACCATGCTCGTTGGCTCTTTCGTCGAGCTTTTCCTCCTTTTGAGTCTCGCGCAGCTTGGACACACCCATGCGTATGCCGAACTGCTTGTTGCATTGTGGGCATACAAAGACGAGACTTTGTCCTGCCTGGTACTTTGTCTCGTCGAATGTGATAAAGTTGTCACACTTGGGGCATCTAACTCTTTTCATGCGTTTATTCTTTTACGAGGGTTACCCATCCATCGGCAAAGGCCTCGTGGTGGTGCAGCTGGTTGAGCGCTGTGTAAGCTTGTTGCTCGGTTTCATAGGAACCATAGACCACCTTTACATTGTTGGATGTAATGAGTACTCTGGTGTCCTTGAAGCCCTTGGCCTGCAGACTCTTTGTATAGGTAGCTGCATTGCGCTTGGTAACACGACTTGCCAGCACGATGCAATAGTGTGGCTTGGCTATTTCTTGCTTTTCAATCTCTGCTTTGTCTGTACGTTCGGCATTCCCCACAATCTCTGTTTTCTTCTCGACTTCGCTGGCTACAGCCTCGAGTGCCTTGATGCTGTTGTCCTTTACCATTTCCTTAGGCATAAGACGGTTCAACATGCTGATGTCTACCTTGCTCTTCTGCACCTGTGGTGTGTCGAGTGGGGTAGAGAGCGTGAAGAAGGCAATAAGGGCGATACATGCAGCCACGGCATTGCGCAACCAGCTCTTTCTTATCTGTACGAACTCGCTGCTTTCCTCTTCCTCCTCCTCTTGTTCGTTTAAGGATACAATATCTGCTGTGGCTTGTCGGCTGCCCTTGTTTTCTTCCACCTGTTGGTTGGAATTGCTGTCGAAAGGTATGATTTCGGCTGATGCCGCTGTCTCCTCGTTGCTGGCAGATGCGCCAAGCTCCGCAAGTGGCTGCATGACAAAGCCGTCCAGACCATAGTAGTTTGGAGTCAGCAGGCCAGCCTCGCAGGGCTTAAAGGTATATGTGCCCTGGCTGTTGAGGTAGAGAGTACCTATGTCCGTCAATTCGTATTTTCCGTTGATGTCGAGCTCGGCGCGAATCTCTCTCACGTCTTCTGCGATACGGCTCAGGGCATCAGGATAGCTGATATCATAGGCCTCTACATATGAAAGCGCGAGGAGTGAATCGTTCATGGTGAGCTGTGGATTGAAGCCAATAGTCCTCAGTGGTGGCAAAAACATGTTGTCTCTGCCATCATATCTTGCATCTACATGATGAGCCATGAAGCCTCCAAAGTCGGGGACTATCACGCAATCGTTGCTCAAAAGTAGGATCTCTATATGTCTTTCCAGTTCAATCACGTTTGCAAAGATAGTTATTTTTTTTCTTCCCGCCAACAATTTTATATAAAAAATAAGTAATAGACGATAAAAAGTTTTATTTGTTTTGCCGTTTCAAAAAAATATATTATCTTTGCCATATATATAAAATAAGGTATAGTGCTATTGCTTGCAGGAAACGGTTCAGGCGAAGCAGAATAAACTAAAGAGTAATGGAATATTTGAAGACTGAGATTGAAGGGGTCTACGTGTTGGAACCCAGGGTTTTTCGTGATGCACGTGGCTATTTCTTTGAGTCATGGAGACAGGCTGATTTCGATCAGCATATAGGTCGTCATGTAGAGTTTATACAGGACAATGAGTCCAAGTCGAGCTATGGTGTTCTTCGTGGACTGCATTATCAGAAGGGCGAATACTCACAGGCCAAGTTGGTGCGTGTCATCCGTGGACGTGTGCTCGATGTGGCTGTCGATATTCGTAAGAGCAGTCCTACTTTTGGAAAGTATGTGGCTGTGGAACTGAGCGAGGACAACAAACGGCAGCTTTTCATCCCTCGTGGCTTTGCTCACGGCTTCCTGGTTTTGAGCGACGAGGCTGTGTTTACCTATAAAGTAGATAATGTGTACGCTCCACAGCACGAGGCCAGCATCCGCTGGAATGATAAGGACATCCACATCGAGTGGCCTATTTCTGCCGATGATGTGCTCACCTCAGAGAAAGATCTCCTCAAGGCTACATCGCTGAAGGATGCCGAGGTCTTCGAGTAAAGAGAGAACAGTGTGACCCATTTTTTTCACAGTCACAGAAAAGGAAAATTAATTCATTGATGAAACGCAATATTATATTATTGGTCATAGGGTGCCTGATGGTGTTTTCGGCCTGTAAGGAACGTGCCCAGAAGGAAACGTTCAAAGAAGACATGAAAGCCAAGCAGATGCTGCAGGGCATGTGGATTGACGAGGATGACGAGGATGTGGTCTTTCGGGTGAAGGGCGACACTATTTATTATCCAGACTCTACCAGCATGCCTGCCTATTTTTATGTGTCGGCAGACACCTTGGTGATACGTGGCGCCAATGATATTCGCTATGCTATCGTGAAACAGGCCGCTCATCTCTTCGAGTTCAAGACTCAGAATGGAGATGTGCTCAGGTTGGTGAAGACCAATGACAAGACCTATCTCAGTTCTTTCAAGCATCAGCAGCCCGTGGTGCTCAATCAGGGACAGCTGGTTCGGAGAGACACCATCGTGACTTTTGGAGCAGAGAAGTATCATCTTTATACACAGGTCAATCCTACAACCTATAAGGTGCTCAAGAGTACCTATAATGAAGATGGAGTGGGGGTGGACAATGTGTATTATGACAACATCGTAAATGTGAATGTCTATCATGGAGCCTCGCGCCTTTTCGGGCGTGACTTCCGCAAGCAGGACTTCAGCCGTAGGGTGCCTGACTCTTTCCTGAAGCAGGCGGTGCTGAGCGATATCGTTTTCCGTGCTGCCGACAAGGCGGGCGTACATTTCTGTGCTGTCCTTGCCATGCCCGACAGCTCTGTCAGCTATCAGGTAGAAGTGACTGTTTCCTTTGATGGTCAGCTTAAGATCAGTACAGCAGGCGCTTGATGTGCCTCTGTACTGATTTTTTTTTTGCCTCATTTCTTTTGTCATTTACGAAAAAATAAGTAGTTTTGCAAACATGACAGTAACGCTTATCATTTTAATCATTACCGTTGCCATGTTTATATGGGGCAGGGTGAGGGCCGACATTGTGGCACTTACCGCCCTGGCAGCACTCCTTGTTTTCGGAATTCTTACTCCCACAGAAGCTCTTGCAGGCTTCTCCTCGCCTATTGTCATCATGATGATTGGCCTCTTTGTGGTGGGTGGGGCCATCATGCAGACTGGTCTTGCCAAGTTGACGGGAAACAAACTCATGGCGCTTTCGCACGGCAACGAAACCGTCACCTTCCTCTTGGTGATGCTCGTCACCTCGTTTATCGGAGCCTTTGTCAGCAATACGGGTACGGTGGCTCTGATGATGCCCATCATCGTAAGCCTTGCCGCAGCATCAGGCTTACAGTCCTCACGTTTCCTCATGCCCCTTGCCTTTGCAGGTAGCTTAGGCGGAATGCTTACGCTTATCGGTACTCCGCCCAACCTTGTCATCGACGAGGTGCTGACCGAGGCTGGCTATCAGTCGCTCAGCTTCTTCTCTTTCATGCCAGTGGGCCTTATCGTCATTGCCATTGGCATCATCGTGCTCATGCCTCTGAGCCGGGTGTTCCTGAGCCGTAAACAGAGTGGAAAGAAGAAAACAGGTGGCAAGTCGCTCGACGACTTGGTGCAGGAATATCGTCTGCTCGACAATCTGCATCGGTATATTGTGCCAAGCCATCGTTCTTCTGCAGCTATCGACGAAAAGGGCGAGAAGCTTGAGATAGTGGGCAAGACGCTCAAGGAACTCAGTATACAGAAGCTGTATGGAGTGAGTGTCATCGAGATAAGAAACGAGAAAAAGTCGCGATTGGGACTGATGAAGGACATCAACCAGAATATGGCGAAGAGCAGCAGCGTCATTGGAGAGCATGACACCTTATATATAATGGGTGACGAGGCTAAGATGCAGCGCTTTGTAGCCGACTATGGTCTACGCAAGATGAAGGACGTGAAGATAGACTTTTATGACTTGGGACTTTCCGAGATTGTCGTCATGCCCACTTCTCATTTTGCAGGACTCAGAATCGGTGAGGCCAATCTGCGTAAACGCTTCGGCATGAATGTATTGGGAATCCGTAGAGGAGACGAGTACATCACCGACAATCTTATCGGCACCCGACTGCATGTGGGCGACATGCTCCTGGTGCAGGGCGAGTGGACCAACTTAGCGCACCTGGCAAGTGATACGACCAACTGGGTGGTGCTCGACCAACCTGAGAAGACAGCCGACAAGGTACTTCTCGACTACAAGGCTCCTGTGGCCGCTGCCATCATGTTGCTGATGGTGGCTATGATGGTGTTCGACTTTATTCCTGTTGCTCCTGTTACAGCGGTTATCATTGCCGGTTTGCTGACTGTCTTTGCCGGATGTTTCCGAAATGTGGAGGCTGCCTATAAGACCATCAACTGGGAGAGCATCGTGCTCATTGCCGCCATGATGCCCATGTCTACAGCCCTTGAGAAAACAGGAGTCTCGGCTTTGGTGTCGCAGACCCTGGTAGACAGCTTAGGAGCCTTAGGCCCCACAGCCCTTTTGGCAGGCATCTATTTCACTACCTCGCTCATGACCATGTTTATCAGCAATACAGCCACTGCTGTGCTGATGGCTCCCATTGCCTTGGTGGCAGCCCAGCAGGTAGGGGTCAGTCCTTATGCTTTCCTCTTTGCCGTCACCTTAGGAGCCAGTATGTGTTTCGCCTCTCCCTTCTCCACACCGCCCAATGCGCTGGTGATGAAAGCAGGAGGCTATACGTTTATGGATTATGTCAAGGTGGGTTTGCCTTTGCAGATTATTATCGGCATTGTCATGACCTTCGTGCTTCCCTTGCTGTTCCCGTATTAGCGCTTTGTCATTTTGGTCATTAGTCATTTTCGGTTGTTAGAAGTTATAGGAATGTTTTTTTCTTTTTTAACTCTCGATGCTTACTCTTGTTGAATAAAAATAACTATCTTTGTGCGTTAATTGAACCTATTTTCGTCACACATTAAAAATACACAGCAAGATGGAAATGAACGAGGAGTCCCTGAAAGCCTGGGACATTATAGAGAAGACGAGTGCCAATTTGTTTCTTACAGGTAAGGCGGGTACAGGAAAGACAACCTTCCTGAAGGAACTCAAGCGCAGGTCGCCCAAGCGAATGGTGGTCTTGGCTCCTACAGGAATCGCTGCCATCAATGCCGGTGGTGTGACCATTCATTCCTTCTTTCAGCTGCCCCTTTCGCCTTATCTTCCGGGTACTACATTCGCTGGTGGTGAGAAGAAGCGGTTTCAATTCAGCAAGGTGAAGAGAAACATCATTCGTACGATGGATCTCTTGGTCATCGACGAGATCAGTATGGTGCGCAGCGACTTGCTTGATGCCATCGACTCGGTGATGCGCCGTTATCGTAAGCACGATCTGCCCTTTGGAGGCGTTCAGTTGCTCATGATAGGCGACTTGCAGCAGTTGGCTCCCGTAGTGACAGAACATGAGGAAAGTATGTTGCGCCAGTATTACGACACTCCTTTCTTTTTTTCGAGCAAGGCGTTGCAACAGGCAAGCTATCTCACCATAGAACTGCAGACCGTCTATCGTCAGCAGGACGAGAGGTTTGTGGCGCTTCTCAACCAGATAAGGGAGAACAAGGCAAGCGACGAAACTCTTGCTGCACTTAATCAACGTTATATTCCCGATTTTCAGCCTCCTAAGGGTGGTGACTACATTCGGCTTACTACACATATATCCCAG
>OIZH01000107.1_pt1 | contig 17891 bp, 14 predicted proteins | sample 1588511 | NCBI WGS metagenome assembly OIZH01 (sample SAMN03283237) | human gut metagenome | biome: human-associated habitat; material: feces | host: Homo sapiens | place: Peru | collected 2012
CAAGAAAATACGTACCGAATGTGAGTGCTATGAGGAAGAACTCGTTTGAAAAATACTCCATATCCTTATCCTTTCAATTTGTCTTTTGCTTTACCGTAAAACTGATGTACCCAACCCGTAACAGCCAACACAAGAATGGTTGACGCCACCGTTGACACAACGATTGGCAGCAGCTGAGCCTTGATAATGTCAAAATAGAGCATGATGGCTACTCCTGGCGGAACGAAAAAGAAGCCAATGTTACCCACAAGAAAATCTGAAATGCTGCGCACCCACTCAAGTCGTATCACCTTCAACTTCAGAAGCAAAGTCAAAAGCAACATTCCGAGAATGCTTGACGGAAGCGGAATGTGAGTGAGATAGATGATAAGCTCACCCAAGGCAAGGCAACCGAAAAGGATTGCCAACTGTCTAATCATCATAATACCTGAAAACCTTTTAAACCTAAATGTTGTTATAAATCGGATGCAAAGTTAAGGTTTTTTAATAACATGACACAACAAAAGCGGCTGTTTTCTTGGCACAAAATCACTTTTCTCCATTTGTTCTTGTTTATTATATAGCGACATGAATACTATTGGTTTATATTTACAACAAATATCGCGACACGGAAACGAACAAAGACCAAAGGAACACAATGTAAAGGCTCAGTAAAAGTCATCGTACAGCGTACGGAATCCGATCGGATCGCGGACGGAATCTAATCGGATTGCGGACGGGGTTTGTTCGGATTGCGAACGCTACAACACAAAAAGAGGTGTTTCAAAACCACAAAGCGTAGGTCTTGAAACACCTCTTTTTTATATATGTATCTTATATACTATGTATGTTATGCCTTAACTGCAGCAATCAGCTCCTCCGGAGTTACGAGAGTCTGCTCGCCGGTAGTCATATTCTTCAATGTGAGCTTGCACTCCGCAATCTCCGACTCGCCAGCAAGCGCCACGAACGGCACCTGCTTAGCGTTGGCATAAGCCATCTGCTTCTTCATCTTCACGCTGTCCGAATAAATCTCTGTGCGTATGCCAGCCTCGCGACACTGACGCAGAACAGGCAGACAGTAAGCGCTCTCCTTCTCGCCGAAGTTGATGAAGAGCAGCTGTGTGCCGTTTACCGCCTCCTTCGGATAAAGGTCAAGACCGCCAAGCACGTCATAGATACGGTCGGCACCGAACGAGATGCCTACACCGCTAAGACCAGGAAGTCCGAAGATGCCGGTAAGATTGTCGTAGCGACCGCCACCTGTGATAGAACCGATTGCGTAGTCGAGAGCCTTCACCTCAAAGATAGCACCGGTATAGTAGTTCAGACCGCGTGCAAGTGTGAGGTCGAGGTCAATCTGATTGTGCAAACCGCAAGTCTTCAGCGTGTCGAGGATGAAGCGTGTCTCCTCAACGCCCTTCAAGCCTACCTCCGAACCAGCGAGAACCTCTGCGATAGTAGCGAGTTTCTCGTCGTTAGTACCAGCAAGGGCGATTATCGGCTGTAGTTTCTCGATAGCGTCCTCTGAGATGCCAACACGACGAAGTTCCTCATTCACGTTGTCGATGCCAATCTTGTCGAGCTTGTCGATAGCTACCGTGATGTCAACAATCTTCTCAGCCTCGCCTATCACCTCGGCAATACCGGTAAGAATCTTGCGGTTGTTAATCTTGATAGCCACACGGATGCCGAACTTTGTAAACACGGTGTCTACAATCTGCATCAGCTCCACCTCGTTGAGCAGCGAGTCGGAACCTACAACGTCGGCGTCACACTGATAGAACTCGCGATAGCGGCCCTTCTGCGGACGGTCGGCACGCCATACCGGCTGAATCTGGTAGCGCTTGAACGGAAGCTGAATATCCTCGCGGTGCTGTACGACATAGCGCGCAAACGGCACGGTAAGGTCGTAGCGCAAGCCCTTCTCGCAAAGCTTCGAAGCGAGATGCAGCGAGTTGCGACCGAGCAGTTCCTCGTCGTCAATCTTTGCAAGGCAGTCGCCCGAATTAAGAACCTTAAAGAGAAGTTTGTCACCCTCTTCGCCATACTTGCCCATGAGAGTCTGCAATGTCTCCATTGCCGGAGTCTCTATCTGCTGGAAGCCGTAGAGAGCGTAAACGCTGCGAATTGTGTCGAATATATAGTTGCGCTTCGCCATCTCAACCGGCGAGAAGTCGCGTGTACCCTTTGGTATACTTGGTTTTGCCATTAATAATTTAGAGTTATTGAATTAAAAAAGCTAAAGAAGTTAAAGCTACTTGCTGCAACTTTAACTTCTTTAGTTCAGTTATTTTTTTACTTTCTTACGATAGTCTGTGCGCGGTCCGGACCGATAGAGATGATGCGGATAGGAGTCTCAAGATACTCCTCGAGGAACTTCACATAGTCGTTGAACTCCTGCGGGAACTGATCTTCAGATGTGAACTTTGTCATATCCGTGTTCCATCCCTTGAACTCCTTGTACACCGGTTTAGCGTCGTAGAGCTCATAAGGCAGGTCGGTGGTCTGTGTACCGTCGGGCAACTCGTATGCTACGCAAGCCTTGACAACGGGGAAGCTGTCGAGCACGTCGCTCTTCATCATGATAAGCTCTGTTACGCCGTTGATCATGACAGAATACTTAAGCTGAACGAGGTCGCACCATCCACAACGACGCTCACGACCGGTAACAGCGCCATACTCGTGACCGAGGTCGCGAATCTTTGCACCTGTCTCGTCGAAAAGTTCTGTCGGGAACGGACCTGAACCAACACGTGTGCAGTAAGCCTTCATGATGCCGTATACGTTGCCGATGCGGTTCGGGCCGACACCCAAGCCGATGCAAGCACCTGCGCAGATAGTGTTAGAAGAAGTAACGAAAGGATAAGAACCGAAGTCGACGTCGAGCATTGTGCCCTGAGCGCCCTCGCAGAGGATGTCCTTGCCCGAGCGCAGAATCTTGTTGATCTCGTGCTCGCTGTCCACAATCTGGAACTGCTTGAGATACTCGATGCCTTCCATCCAAACCTTCTCCAACTCAGTGATGTCGAAGTCGGTATAGCCGAGTGCTGCAATCTGCTTCAGGTGAGCAGCCTTGTGAGCCTCATACTTCTCCTGGAAATTGTCGAGGATATCGCCAACACGCAAGCCGTTGCGCGAAACCTTATCTGTGTATGTCGGACCAATGCCCTTACCGGTTGTTCCCACCTTATTCTTGCCCTTCGAAGCCTCGATAGCTGCATCGAGCACACGGTGTGTAGGCATGATGAGGTGTGCCTTCTTAGAGATGTGCAGACGACTCTTCAGGTCGTGACCGCTCTTCTCCAAGTCCTTCGCCTCATTCATGAAAAGGTCGGGAGCGAGAACCACGCCATTGCCGATAATGTTCACCTTGCCACCCTGGAAAATACCAGACGGGATGCTGCGGAGGACATACTTCTGACCTTCAAACTCGAGGGTATGACCAGCGTTCGGACCACCCTGGAAACGTGCGATAATATCATACTTAGGGGTCAGTACGTCTACTACCTTACCCTTGCCTTCATCGCCCCACTGCAATCCGAGCAGGACATCAACTTTACCTTTATTCATTTTTATCAATATTTGATTTCTTCGTTCCTTTTAAGTTGTTCTTCTTGCGTTTGCTTCGTGTCTGGCACGTCTGACATACTCCGTAAAAATACACAGAGTAGTATTCTTTGCGGAAACGTTTCAGGCACACGCTTTCGAGCGCTTTTGCCACTTCCGGCACGTCCAGCTCCACCACTTTGCCACATACCGTGCATGTCTGGTAGCAATGGTTGGACGTGTCGCAGCATGCTTCGTACTTTGTCTCTGCCTGAAACCTATGTCTTACCACAAGACACAACTTAACAAACAGATTGAGCGAGTTGTAGAGCGTGGCTCTGCTCACATGGAAGTTCTGCACCGCCATACGCTCCGCAAGCTCTTCCATAGTGAAAAGTCCTTCAATATCGTATATCGTATCGAGGAGCGCGAACCTCTCCGTAGTCTTCCTACAGTTGTTCTCTTCTATGTATTTGGTCAGCGCAGCGCGTGCTGCCGCCTTTTTATCGTTTTCCATCAATATGCAAAGTTACATTATTTTGGGAAAGTGACCAAAAAGAAACACTAAAAAGCGCCAAATCCTGCCTCTTTCAACAATTGTGTAGCCTCTTTAGCCTGTTCTGTATCAGTAGACGAAACATAATCGAGACATTTGACGAGCGGATGAAGCAGTTGGCGGTCGGCACTTTTAAGGTCGATTGCGGCTTTCTTGAACAGCGCAGCATACAGTTGCGGTGTACATTCGTTATTGCGCTTCAACAGACGGCATACGAGGTTGTAAGCACAGATGCGCACCAGCTTATCTTCGTTCGCAAGCAGCATCAGCGAGAACTGTTCTGCCTCCGTCATGTGCTGGAAAAGATTGAATACAGCCGTCTCTGCCATCTCTACTGTCGACAACGTAGCAGCCCACTCCATCGCCTCACTTGCCGTAAAGTCGGCAGCGGGCATGATGAGCGTAGCCAGTATCTTACATTCGCGTATATTCTCCTGCCACAGAGCCGCAGCAAGGGATTTGTCCTTGCCGTACTGCTCTGCCATGTGTCGCAAATCCATCTGCGACACTCCCCAATTTATCTTATAGTCGAGTCCTTTCTGTCGCATCGAGGTCGACGTTACGCCGTTCATATACAGACAAAAAGAACGCTTTATCTGTTTTACCTGTTCGGATGTTTCCATGTCACACATTATATTATATATAACTAAAGATAGCCATACTCTTTCGAGTAGCGCAGCATCTGCTCGTCGTAGGCTTCTGTATAGTCGAGGCGCACATCGGTAGCGTTGCCTTCGCTGTCGGCTACAATCTCCATCTTTGGATTAAGGAAACCCTTGTACGGCGCTATGCCGAGTGACTTGTAGCGTGCCAGAAGTTCTTCGTGCAACTTCGGCTCTACGTGTATTGCGTAACGCTCTACGAGTAGCTTTGCAGCCTCAAAGTCGCCTTCGCTCTTTATGCGCTGAATCTCTGCAAGCAGTTTGGCAAATGCCTCACGCAACTGCTCGTAGTCGCTCACTTCTACGTATGTTTTCTCCTCATGCTTCACGAGTCTTACTGCCGACGGATAGTGCTCCAGCGTCCAACGGGCTATGAGAGCCCTGTTACGCATGTGCGCTTCCTCAATCTCGTTTCCCGGCTGAATGCGCGTGAGCTGAGTAAGCAGACCGTTCATCATGTATGTGTAGTACTGCGACTTGTATGCTTCAGCGTCGGGCACAAGACCCAGTTCTACAAGTTTTGCATCGGCTATGTAGTACAGGCCGAACAAATCGGCGCGTGCTTCTTCTATCGTGCTGCCGTACGAACCGAGTGCGTCTGCCGACACTCCAGCGAGCAGTTGTCCCGATCCGTGTCCGAGACATTCGTGCAGGTCGGTATGCAGGTCGTCACACACGTCACCATATTTCTCAATCATGGTACGTGTCGCTTCGTCGGCTACGAACTCCTGCAGGAAACCATTGCCTTTAGCCGCCTGATTATATGCGTGTGTCAGATTGCCTATCGTTATACTCTTCGAACCGTAGCGCGCTCTTATCCAGTCGGCATTGGGCAAATTGATGCCTATCGCCGTAGACGGATATTCGTCGCCGCCGAGCATTGCCGAACATACCACGTTAGCAGTCACGCCGACAACCTGCGGCTTTCGGAAGCGAGGGTCTACGGGCGAGTGGTCTTCAAACCATTGCGCATTCTTGCTGATGGTCTGCGTGCGTTGCGTTGCCACCATATCCTTGTACGTCACGATGCCTTCCCACGATGCCTTCATGCCGAGTGGGTCGCCATACACTTCTATGAAGCCGTTGATAAAGTCGATGCGTCCTTCGTGCTCTTTCAGCCATTCTATTGAATAGGCGTCGAACTTGCGGAGGTCGCCTGTTCTGTAGTAGTCCACGAGCATGCCGATTATCTTCGCCTGAAGCTCGTTCTCTGCCACTTCCGCCGCTTTCTCGAGCCAGTAAGTGATGTGCTTTATCGCATCGCCATAGAGTCCGCCTTCGTGCCACACATCTTCCTTCAGCATGCCGTCGGCTGTCTTGCGGAGCGTTGAGTTGAGTCCGTAAGATATTGGCATTGGGTCGTTCTCGTCGCGCATTGCCTCGTAGAAGTCTTCCGCTTCCTGCTGTGTCACTTCCTCGTAATAATTACATGCTGATGTATGCACGAGATCGTCACCGGCTTTCTGGTTTACACGCTTTGGCTGAATAGTAGGGTCGAATATCACCTTGCAAAGCTCATCGATATTCTCGTCTTCGCAACCGCAACAGTCCACAACCTGTCTGAAGTATTCCTCAGTAAAAGCTGGAACAAACTTCTCGCAGCCGTAATGGTGGTGTATGCCGTTCGAGAACCACACTCGCTTAAGGTATGTCTCCAACGCCTTGTACTCTACCGTCGTGCGGTCGCCTTCGTAGCGTTCGTATATAGCTTCGAGCACTTTGCGTATGCGCAGATTGTAGCGTCCGAACTGGTCGGTTGTTATGTCGCGTCCGCAGAGCGTTGCCTTGGCGAGGTAGTATATGTATAGCTTCTGACGCAGGGTCAGCGCCTCAAAACCGTCGAGACGGTAGCGCAGCATCTGTATGTCGGCAAACCGCTCGTCGGTATATCTGAATTGTTCTGTCATTGTTTACATTTAGAGGTTTTCACATTCTGCCAGCCAAAGCGCGCTTGATGCGTCGGTGGGCATACGCCAGTCGCCGCGCGGACTCAAGCTCACGCTGCCCACCTTCGGACCGTCGGGCAGACACGAGCGCTTGAACTGCTGGTTGAAGAATCGTCTTACGAAGGTCTTCAGCCAATGCTTTATCACTTCGTCCGAATAGAGGTCTTTGCTGAACGCATGGCGTGCAAGCATGTATATCTTTGCCGGACTGAAACCGAAGCGCATGAAGTTGTAGATGAAGAAGTCGTGCAATTCGTACGGACCAACCAAGTCTTCTGTCTTCTGCTTTATATTGCCATGCTCATCGGCAGGTATCAGCTCGGGCGAGATAGGCGTGTCGATGATGTCGAGCAGGGTTGTTCTCGACTGCTCGTCTACGCTGTTCTCTGCCACATGGCTCACGAGATAGCGTATGAGGGTCTTCGGTATGCTCGCGTTCACGCCATACATCGACATGTGATCTCCGTTGTATGTAGCCCATCCGAGCGCCAGTTCGCTCAAGTCGCCCGTACCGATAACCATGCCGCCCAACTCGTTGCTGAGATCCATGAGTATCTGTGTGCGCTCTCTTGCCTGTCCGTTCTCGTACGTCACGTCGTGTACGTTTATGTCGTGACCAATATCCTCAAAGTGCTGCGTAACGCTCTTGCTAATGCTTATCTCACGTATAGTAATGCCCAAGCCCTTCATAAGGGTCATGGCGTTGTTGTATGTACGGTCTGTGGTACCGAAGCCCGGCATCGTGACGCCCACAATGCCCTTGCGATCGTAGCCCAACTTGTCGAAGGTTTTAACGCAGACGAGCAGGGCGAGTGTAGAGTCAAGACCGCCACTGATGCCAATCACGACACACTTGCAATGGGTGTGTACCAAGCGTTTTGCCAAACCGCACACCTGAATACTGAATATCTCGTCACACGAAGCGTACATGTCGTCGCTCTCTGGTATGAATGGATGCGAATCGACATGGCGAAGCAGCTCGAATCTTCTTTCGTCTGTTTCGTCTGCATCGAACACTCTGGCTTTATGTCCACGCTGGGCATGTACGAACGAGGTGTTTCTTCTGCGCTCTGTGCGAAGCTTGTCCACGTCTATCTGACTCACCACAAGCTGTTCTTCCAACGAGAAGCGCTCCGACTCTGCCACCAGGGCGCCGTTCTCATAGACGAACGCATTGCCGCCATAAACCACGTCTTGCGTGCTCTCGCCGAAGCCGCACGAACTATACACGTAGCCGCATATCAGTCGGGCACTCTGCTGTGCAAGCAAACTCTTAAGATAGGCGTTCTTGCCGATGAGGTCGTCTGATGCCGAGAGGTTAAGTATAATATCGGCTCCCGACAGCACAAGGTCGGTCGACGGGGGCAATGGCGACCATACATCCTCGCATAGTTCTATGCCGAACTTCACGCCGCGTGCCGTCTTGAACAACGTTTCTTCGCCACTCACGCTCACCCAACTGCCGGCGTAGCCAATCACAACCGATTCTGTAAGGTCGTCAGACGAGGCGAACCATCGCTTCTCGTAGAACTCGCCGTAGTTGGGCAGAAAACGCTTTGGCACAATGCCCAGCACCTTGCCGTGCTGGCATACCACGGCGCAGTTGTACACTCCGCCGCCAATGCATATCGGCGCGCCAACAACGCTTATCACATCACATCGCTCTGTAGCCTCAAGCATGTCGGCAATCTTCTTCTCCACACGATCAAGCAAAGCCTGTTGTGCAAAGAGGTCCTGACACGAGTAGCCCGTAACCGACAGTTCGGGGAACACCAATATCTCCACGCCGCGCTTGTCTGCGTCTACAACAAAGCGTTCTATCTGCTCTACGTTGTAGTCTACATCGGCAACCCTCACCTGAGGTATCGCCGAAGCAACAGTTATATATCCGTAATTCATAAAAGCCTTTTTTATCTTTTACTTTTAAAAGTTTTGTGGCTGCGTGGTATGGGCATCTTGCCCATACCTCCTACTTTTTACTTTTTTTACTCTTTTACTTTTACCGTATCGTTACCTGCGTTGCTCCGTATCCATACTCCTGGAACGAAGCGTCCTGGTATCTATAGTTCTTATATCTATATCTCAGTTCGTTCACGAGAGCATGACGTAGCACGCCTTCGCCCTTACCATGTATGAACACGATACGCTTGCCTTTGTTGTGTTTGTTCTCCTCTAGCGTACGACGGAAGTAGTCGAGCTGATAGTTGAGGATATCTGCAGAGCCCATACCTGCAGTTGTCTCCAGCAGTTCGTCGGCATGAAGGTCTACAACAAGGATGTCATCGCCATTGGCGCGACTATTACGATGAGTAGCAGAAGTGTTCAGACTACTTTTCTTCAACTTCTCCATAGCGCTTTTCGGCAGTTCGCCAGCTTTGTCAGCAGCCTTCTTCTCCTCCTTCTCCTCGTCCACGTATATCAGCTGTTCTGCATCAACGGGCTTCAACTGCGCTACGCCGTCGTTCTTCACTACGGGGTACAGCAACGCAGGCGTCTCAAAGAAGTCGTTCTTCTGGAACGTATGCAGTTTGTAGAACTTCACCTTGTCGATGCGGAACTGCACGTCGCAAACCGGCTTTGCCACAAACTCCTTGTCGCGCTTGAAAGAGAGCAACTGGAAACGCACGCGGTCAATCTCGTTCAACTCATCTAGTGCGAAACTCTCCACATACATCTTCGTGTTCGGCTCCAGTTCTCCCTCGCCGCGCAACGTGTATGTGCCGCCCTCTACGCTCATGTACAGATAGTGAACGTAGTAGTTGCTGTCGTTAACGAGATAACAAGCGAAACTTGTCTTAGAGAAGTTTTTCACATCCTCCGGCACAAACGCATAATACACGTTCAGCACGTTACCGCCCTTGCGCTCCTCCACTTTCGCCTTGTACGTGATTTCTCTGTCCGCAGCGTCATACTCGTCTTCATCCTCCAGCACGTCTTCGTCCATCTGGTTGATCTTCGCCTTCACCGACATGTTGAACGTATCGGGATCAGTTGCCGTCGGCTCCTCCGCCCCACTCTTCTTCTGTATCGACTTCGATATCGAGTAGTCGTCGCTACTGCTCATCACTACGAGGTCTGTCACCGGCGTCGGAATCTGAAAACCGTCTTCATCCTCCACCAGCGCTATATCTTTACCTTGAAAACCGGCTATGCGTCCGCCGCCGATATCACTCAGGAATTGTACTTTATCTCCTATCTTCATTTTACTTTTCTTCTTTACTCTTTTACTTTTAACTAAGGTATCAGCAGCGAACTATCACCATAGCTCAAGAATCTGAAATCGTGCGCCAGCGCATAGTCGTACACCTTATGCCAGTCGCCGTGCAGAAACGCGCTCACCAACAACAGCAACGTGCTTTGCGGCTGATGAAAGTTAGTCACGAGCATCTTCACAATCTTATACTCATAGCCCGGCGCAATGATAATCTGTGTGCTCGAGTGCAGAGCGCTCAGCCCGTGTTTGTCCAGATAAGCCACGATATTCTCCAAAGCCTTCATAGGTGTCACACCCTTCGCAGCCTCGTTCTCGTACGGTTCCCACTGGTCCACGTGCAGTTCCTCCTCTGAGAGATCCATGTTCTGTTCCAGTTTCACGCCCATGTAGTAAAGACTCTCCAGCGTGCGCACACTCGTCGTGCCTACAGCTATAGCCTCTGCTCCATGCTTTATCAGCTTTTCGAGCGTCTCTCTATGCACACACACATACTCGGTATGCATCTCGTGGTCTTGAATCTCCTCTGACTTCACCGGCTTGAACGTACCCGCACCAACGTGCAGCGTCAGCTCTTCGCGGTCGATACCCTTGCGGTCAATAGCCGCCAGCACCTCCGGCGTAAAGTGCAGACCTGCTGTCGGAGCAGCCACCGATCCCTTTACCTTCGAGTAGACGGTCTGATATGTCGTCTTGTCGCTCTCCTGCGTCTCGCGGTTCAAGTACGGCGGAATAGGCAACTCGCCCACAGCGTCAAGCAGTTCGGCTAGCGACACCTCCGCATTGTCCCACACGAAGCGCACTCTGTAGCTCTTGCCCACATCCTCAAGGCGCTCAGCCTTCAGAGTAACAGCCTCGCCGTTCACATCGAACGTGCGCTCAAGCGTCTCGCCCTTCCACTTCTTCAGATTGCCAATCATGCAGAGCCATTCGCATTCGCCCTTGGTCTGAAACATCTGCTCGTAGTCTGCCGGAGCATAAGGCTCGAGCAAGAATACCTCTATCAACGCTCCCGTAGCCTTGCGGAAATGCATACGCGCCTGAATGACACGCGTATTGTTGAACACCATCAAAGCGCCCTTGGGCAGATGATCCGCAATGTTGCAGAACACGTCCTCCGACACCTCGCCATGCTTATACAGCAACAGCTTGCTTCTGTCACGCTGCGCCAACGGGAACTTAGCGATACGCTCGTCAGGCAACGCATAGTTATAATCCTTGATATGTATGTGTTTTGTCTCCATAATCGTTTTGTTGTATTTGCCACACGGGGCTTCATCTTAATCTACAAAGGTAATTATAAATTCTGATATACTAATCTTAGCAATCAATTATTTTAACTAAAAATATGAACGAATTCCGGTAGGTCTGGAATAAGGCTCCAGCAGTGATGGAATAAAATTGCCTCTATGACGGAATATTATTCTATCATAGAGGCAATTCACTATCAATGCAGTACACCACGCAGCACGGTGTAGATGAGAGTAGCCACAAGCACAAGCATCACGATGTCTATGTCGTCCGTGCTGAAGCCCGTTGAAGTATACTGTGTAGAAACGAAACACTTCGACTGCGACATCTTCGCCCTGAACTTATAGTAGAGAAGATAGACAGCACAGCCTACCGTGCCACCCCACAACAGTCCTACAAGCACATCAAACGGATAGTGTACGCCCAGATACATACGGGTATAGCAGCATACAAGCGACCACAAGAACAAGCCCGTACTCAGTATGCCACTTCTCACAAGCAGACTGAAGAACACGGCTATCGAGAACGTATTTGACGCATGCGCCGAGAAAAAGCCGTACAGACCATTGGCGCAGTAGCCGTCCACAGTCTGTACAACGCCTCGCAGCAAAGGGTCGTTGCACGGGCGAAAACGCGCCACACCCGGCTTAACGATGCCGTCTGCCAAACCGTCGGCAAACAGAACGCACAACGCGGCACAAGCCACTATCAGCGCTATCTGTCCCATCGTCTCGCTATTCTTTATCACAAGATACAGCAAGGCTATGTACAACGGAATCCAAGTCAGACCCGACGTCAGGGCCATCATCAGTCCGTCCATAAACTGCGAGTCGCTGCCGTTCAGCGCCAACAACAGTTCCTGATCATATCCTAAAAGCGTGTCGATATTCATCTTTAAAATTTGAAAGTAAACCACAAACTTGAATCGTCTCTTCCTTAGCCCACGACGGGGAGGAACGTAGGAGAACTTATATCACCTCTACCGAGTTCTTGGGCAGCCAACCCTCCTTGCCGTCGTCAAGACGCACGCCATACCAGGCGTTCATCGAACGGTCGGTGATGGTCAGACGCGTACCCTCGTGTATCACGAAGGCGTCCGAACTGCCCTCCGACGGTGTTGCCTTCACGTTGAGCGTCGGCGAAAGCACTATGGCTACGCTATGCTCCGAAAGCGCAGCCTTGCGCTGGTAGGCGAACAGAGCGCTCACAAGGAATAGCACGAAAAGTGCAGAGCCTGCGAAGAAGCCCACCTTACGCAAAACGATGTTGCTGCCGAAGAGATATGCAAGCATGAGCACCAGCGACACCACGAAAGCCACAACAGCCATCGTAGCCCATGTGTTGATGCTCAACACATTCTGCAGCGAGTGATACCACGTCACGAAGAACATCTCGTCTACCGGCACCACCTTGTCGATGGTCTTGCCACGCAAGAACTGCAGATTGTAGCGCACGTCGCTGTCGCCAGGGTTAAGTCGCAGCGCACGCTCGTAGGCTATTATCGACTGCGTGATGTTGCCCAAACGATACTCGCAGTTGCCGAGATTGTAGTATAGTTCCGCGCTCTCGCCTGCCTTCAGCAGTTCGGTATAGCAAGCCGCAGCCTGCTGATAGTCGCCCTTGGCATAAGCAGTGGCTGCTATGGCAGCGCCACGCTTACCATGCTGGGATGTCGTGATGGCTACTGTGCCGTTACGGCTTGTCTGCGGCTCATTAGAGGCATTGTCAGCGGCATTTGCACTTATCGCTCCAAAGCCGAAGCTCATCGCCATAAACAGCAATATTAATCTCGCCACATTGCCACTTTTCTTTGCTGTCTTGCCACGCAAGACTCCATCAATCTCCGTAATAGCTACCATAGCACTATCGTATGTCTTTGTCATATTTCCCTCTACACTGCCCGGAGCATAGCGTTCGTACTCGCACTCGTCAAGAGCCGAGAGGAACTTGCCTATAATATCTTCGCCTATGCCACGTGTAGCAAGCTGCTCGCTGATGTTCTCACGCGAGAGTTTCTCTACCGGCATGTTCAGTTTGTCGCCCACATAGCCCCAAAGCGCACGCAACACCTCGTCATAGAACTCGTTTTGCTTGCCTGCCGTGAGCAGCTTGTAAGCGGTCTTAAGGCGTTTCGTAGCCACCTTGTTGGCACGTTTGCCGCGCTTGCCTATGATGTCGGCGTTCTCCACAGCCTTCTTGTGGAAGATAACCACAAGTGCTACAAACACGACGAACGGCACAATCAGCCACAACCAGAAACCCACAGATCCAAAGAAAAGGTGCGCGGTATCAATCGTGTCGTACATGCCCTGCTTTATAGGCCTTATATCGGTCGGCTGCGCCTCAGAATAGTCTGTTACTGACGTACCCTTGCCATCGCCTGGCTCTACCTTGATGGTGAGCGGCGACGTCTTCACCGTCTTGTACTGATTGCTTGCCGTGTCGTAGTATGTGAGCGACACAGCCGGAATGGTATAGTTGCCCTGGTTGCGCGGCACCACAAGAAAGTCGTACACCATGTTGCCTTCCAAGCCGTTCGTTGTGAGCTTGGTCTTGTCGGTCACCTTCGGGTCGTACTTATCGAAGTCCTTCGGGAAGGTAACAACTGGCTGCTTGATGAGTTTAAGGTTGCCGTTGCCACCCACCACAACACGCAACGTTACAGGCGTTCCTGCCTTCACGCTGTTGCTCAGAAGCTGCGAAGAAATTGAGAAGCGACCTACTCCGCCCGAGAAGTCGGCAGGCTTCTGCGGCAGTGGGTCTACCTGTATATCTATAGCCGGCGCTACGATGTTTCGCGTCACCTCTATATATCCCGAGCCACCGTTGAAGAACGCCTCGAACGGGTCTACATTACGGTTTTGCATAACGACAACACCCTTGAACGTGAGGCTCGGTATCGTCATCTTGCCAGTCATTTGCGGGTACATAACATACTGGCTCCACGTTACGCAACGATAGTTTCTACCGTTCAGTTTCTCTATGTGGAAGCTCTTCTGCTGCGGCAGAGGTATCTCCTGCGTGTGGAAGCCCTTCAAGTCGGGCATCTTGCCATCGAGCGACGTAAGGTCTACGAGGGTGTATACCTTGTACGTAAGCAATATCGGCTCCTGCTCATGCACGTGCTTCTTGTTGGCTGTCACCTTCACGAAGAGATCTTTAGAAGATATTCTGCCTCCCGAACTATGCGACGGCGAAACGGCGTCATCGTGCATATTTGGCGCCGACGAACCGTTGTTGCGTGTGGTGCCCGACACCTGTATGCGGAATGACCGCGAGGCGATTGTCTTGCCGCCTGCCTTGGCGTGTGCTGCACCTATGGTGTATGAGCCAGCTTTCTCCGCATAGAGCGTGTAGGTATAGGTTATCGACGACGAGCGGCTGGTATGTCCGTTCACAATCTGATAGCTCGACTGCTGCGATGTGTACGGACCAGCTATCACTTCCAGACCGGAAGGGATGGAAGCCGAACGGAACTCGTCTACCGACACATTAGCTATAGTGTACGACACACGGAAGTTCTCGCCAGTAGCAACGTGTGTAGGGGCAGAAACAGAAATGTTTTGCGCACATACCGTGAGTACATACGCAAAACATGTCAGTAATAGTGTGGTTATCTTCTTATTCATTCTGAATGATGTATTTTTATGTGGTCTACCAGTTTTTCTGCAACTTGCGCGATCTGTTCTGACGCATGGCGTCCTTTATGCGTTGCTGTGTCTGCTGCTCCTGCTGCATGGCGGCGTTAAGCATCTGCTCGGCGTTCTCCTTGCTCATCTTTTCCTGCTGCTTCTGCTGCTGTTGCTTTTGGTTCTTGTCTTGTTCTTTCTTTTCCTTGCTCTTGTTCTCGCCCTTGTTCTGCTGCTTCTTTTGCTGTTGCTTGTCCTTGTTCTGCTTGTTCTTTTTCTGCTGGCGCATGCAGAGCGCAAGGTTGTAGCGGGTCTCGTTGTCAGACGGATTGTTGCGCAGACTCTCCTTGTATGCCTCCGCAGCCTCGCCGTACATCTTCAACGACTGGCATATCCATCCGATGTTGTGGTATGCCATAGCCTTACGCTTCGGGTCGGTCTCTATCTTGCCAGCGTTCTCAAACTGCTGGATGGCTGCCGAATCTTTCTTCTGCATGAGCAAGGCGCAACCGAGATTGTAGAGCGCTTGCGGATTTGACGGGTTCTTGTCTACTGCCTTGCGGTATTCTGCCTCAGCCTTCACATAGTTGTCCTGTTTGAACCAGCGGTTGCCGTAGCGTATGTGCTGGCGGTCGGTCTGCGCAAAGCCTACCAATGCCTGAATCATCAAGATTGAAAGAACTAAAAACTTCTTCATGTTGAATATCGTTTATTTCTTGAATAGTCTGAAATGTTTGAACAACGGATTCTTCTTCTCCATGATGCACGCCTCCACTATCAGCAGAACGAGCAACACGATGCAGAACGACTGGAACTGTTCGGCATACTCGCTGTAGATAACGCTCTCGGTCTCGCCTTTCTGGAGCTTCGAAAGCTCGTCGTTCAACTTCTCCTGAGCGTCGTTGGTGTTGTCTACATGGATATATGTGCCGCTACCGGCACGGGCTATGTCGCGACACATGTCCTCGTTGAGAGCCGACATAACGATGTTGCCTGCATTGTCGCGGATATACTCGCCGCCGCCAACGGGTATCGGAGAACCCTTTGTGCTGCCTATGCCGAGGATGAACACGTTGATGCCTTTCTTGCGTGCTTCCTTGGCTGCATCCAACGCTCCACCTTCATGGTCCTCGCCATCGGTTATCACGATGATCGCCTTGCCTACACCCTGCTGCTGCGTGAAACTGCTCGATGCTACGGAGATGGCGCGTGCTATATCTGTGCCTTGTGTGGAGATGAGCGCCGGACTGATGCCCTGCAGGAACATCTTTGCCGACACATAGTCGCTCGTGATAGGCAGCTGTACGAAGGCGTCGCCAGCAAACACTACAAGACCAATCTTGTCGTTAGAGAAGTTGTCAACGAGGTTCTCTACAAGCATCTTGCTCTTGTCCAAGCGCGATGGCGCTACGTCCTGAGCCAGCATCGAGTTACTGATGTCGAGGCAGATGATGGTTTCTATGCCGTTGCGCTTCTCGTTGCTTATCTTTGAGCCCATCTGCGGACGAGCTATGACAACCACAAGCACGGCCACGGCTGCCATCGTAAGCCAAAACTTCACGCGGCGACGCATGGTCGAGGCATCGGGCATAAGCTGACGCACAAGGTCTTTGTCGCCAATGCGCGTTATCTTCTTTTGCCTGCGCCATAGGCTATAGTATCTGACTGCTACCAGCACTACCACAAGCCATAGCAGCCATAAATATTGGGGGCTCTCAAATCTGAACATTGTTTTAAACTTTGAATTTTGAGTTTTTATTTTGGCAACAGCCTAAGGCTATGCCACTAAAGACAACACTATACGGTTGTTGTAACCCGTATTTGTAGCGGATTCCGTACGCCGTCAACCTTAAGGTATTCGGCGAAGAACCGTAAAGCGTAGCAGAATCTCTGCTACGAGCAGCAGCAAAGCCACAATGGCAAAGGGCTGATAAGCCTCGTAGTGCTTAGAGAAACGCTTAACGTCCATCTTTGTCTTCTCGAGTTTGTCGATGTCCTTGTATATCTGCGACAGCTCTCGGTTGTTTGTTGCACGATAAGAGTTGGCATTCGTTATCTGCGCAATCTCACTCAGAGTCTTCGTGTCTATCTCTACCGGCATATTTACATACTGAACGCCTCCGGCTACTGGCACGGGATAAGGTGCCACTTTGTTGGTTCCTACCGCAATAGTATATACACGCACGCCAAGACTTTGCGCTATCTCTGCACTCGTCATCGGCGAGATGTCGCCCATGTTGTTGCTACCGTCTGTAAGAAGGATTACGACCTTGCTCTTTGCCTTCGATTCCTTCAGTCGCGAAACGGCGTTTGCAAGTCCCATACCGATGGCTGTACCGTCTGAGATGATGCCGCGTGCAGCTATGTCTGTACGAACTGATCCGAGCAGATTCAGAAGCGATGCATGGTCGGTAGTCATAGGACATTGTGTGAACGACTCGCCGGCAAAGATCGTAAGACCGATGTTATCGTTCGGACGACCAGCCACAAACTCTGCTGCTACGTTCTTGGCTGCCTCAAGACGATTTGGCTTCAGGTCTTCAGCAAGCATAGACGTCGAGACGTCCATAGCAAGCATGATGTCGATGCCTTCTACCGACTTGTTGTCCCAAGAGTTGCGAGTCTGAGGACGTGCCATGACGCACACAATCATCACAAAGGCAAGGCAACGCAGAACCATAGGGGCGTGCACTATGCGCTGTCGCCAGCTCTTGGGCGCCTTGTAGTAGGCAGCCACGGTGCTGACACGCATGGTAGGTTCGCTATGCTTGCGATTGCGCCAATACCATATTATATAAGGTATCAGCAACGTGAGCAGTATGAAGTATTCTTTATTTACAAATTCCATTGTTGTATATTACTTTCGTTCTGTAACAGCCTGCCCTTACATAAGGAGCAGCCATACACGATAAACCACATAGCCTGCCAGTGCGACTACAGCCACGGCGATAGCGCCCAAAAGCGTATTAAGCGCAACACGCGTCTTGCGTGTACGCACCTCTTCCTCACTAAGTGTCGGTTCTATACGCTCTTCTGTAGGAGCATCCTCACGCTTGGTCTGGTCTATGAAGTTAATGGCGTTAAGAAGGTTCATATCTTTCTCGTTGA